>Ga0116231_10006887_pt1 | contig 21273 bp, 14 predicted proteins | sample S1TSphgellanicum_2_FD_89695 | JGI IMG/M metagenome (GOLD analysis project Ga0116231, IMG submission 89695) | Host-associated microbial communities from peat moss isolated from Minnesota, USA - S1T2_Fd - Sphagnum magellanicum MG | ecosystem: Host-associated > Plants > Peat moss > Unclassified...
CTTGGGAAAAAGGATCAACTCAACTTGAAGTATCAAAGGAGAACCACCGCCAAAATTCATGACCAAAAGGATAACACCCAAAGAGGAGAGGATCAACACAACTATGAACACACACAAAACACATGAGAGGACCCATGAAAGATAAAAAGGATTAATGCACGAAAGCATTAAAAAAACGTTGAGTTAGGAGGAAAGAAAAGATCGATATATCTCAAAGAACCTTCATGAAATACAAGTCAAAAGAGAACTAGGGAGGAGATAGAGAGGATTGACGTAGTTTAAAGCATTCACGAAACACAAGTCAAAAAAACATTGGGTCAGGAGGACAAAGAAGATCGGCACAACTTAGAACACTCATGAAACACATTTTAGAAAAGAATTGGGGAGGAAACAAAAAAGATTGATGTAACTCATAACATTCGTTAAACATTGAGTGAGGAGGAAAAAGAAGATCAATGCAACTCAAAGCATTCACAAAACACTAGGTTAAAAGGAAAAGAATTGGGGTGGAATGAAAGGATTCATGCAACTTGATGAGGAGCAATGGTGAGGAGGGAGGAGGTTCAAGAATTTTTGCCCACCAAAATGGAAGAGTAACACCTATAATGTTTGAATATCATTTGAAACTTTGTTGGTGAACAGGGAGTGCATACATCCATTGTCGTAGATTTAGAATGCATTAAGCAAAATTAAATCTCCACCCTTTGTTTAAAATTGAACATTAATTTTTAGGATTTTAATCAATGGATTATTCTTTCATCTTGGTGATGGAGGTAGGCAGCATTTGGTAATCATGGTATTACTATTTGCTAGTAGGTGGCAAATGAATTCCCAAAGGGTTGCCATGTGTTAGATGTAAATTTTTTCACAATTTTTATCACCCCAACTTCATGTGGGCATATTTTTTCATTTTTTAACCAAATTGAACGATTTTAGGCCTAGTGTGTGCACAATCTAATGGTTTACATTTCATCTTCAAACCGCAAATACAAAGGAAGTATATTGAGCGAAAGTCGATGATTGAAACACTAAATGTTCAATCATTGGCTAGCTTATTTTAAGAGTGAATATACTTTCTTTAAATGACATTACTTACCCAAATTTCAAAACCTTTGTTTGCTATACATGAATCAAATTTTAAATTTAAACATACAGCGTCTTTTTATGCATGATTGTAACAATCATATATCACACACACACACACATAGATAAACCTAAACCCTAAACCTTAAACCCATTGTAAGAATGAACTATACAACCCTAAACCTTAAACCCTAAACAACATTTTTCTTCTCCAATCAACCCATGGATTTTTTTTGACCCTTCATAGTTTTCATCATCCTCGTAGGTAACTTGTTGGTATCACATTTTCACTTGTTGGTACTCAAACTTTGGTTAGTCTTTCCAAAAAACACACCAAAAATACATATTTTGAATACAAAAAAAAATCTTTAATATGTTGTAATCTCCATCATTATTATTGCCCATTTTTCCTGTCACTATTTTCATGCATGTTATTTGTCGTTTCTTCTATAGCTTTTATTGCGCTTCCCATCATTTTTTCAAGCATCATGTTAACCCATTCATCATCTACACCACCTTGCTAATTGTCATTACCATATCATCACCTTGCCCATCATCTTAACCATTGTTTCCATTGTCATCCCACCACCATCATTATTATGTCCTATCACTCTTTGCAAATTTTCTTGTTGCGAACCAAACTAGATTACAAAAGGTTAATGGTTGTCATGAGCTAGTTATTGGGCTTTTGAATATCGGGTGATTCAATAGCCAATTATTGCTCTCACATTCTTGAATATGTGCCAAGCAACCCACCAAAAGTTCCCTAAAACCCTAGATATTTCAAAATAGGTATATTAACTCATTTTTATTGGCCACTTGAAAAATTTTAATTATTTGTTCACTAATTTTTTAATATATTAAATAATTGATTTGTAACACCCATTAATGTTCCCGAGACTCCTAGAACATCATGGATGGACATCATGGAGGTCAACATCTTGTCATGGGACATTTCACTAAGAACCCTAATGCATTACCCTAAAATGGTAAATTGTTTTTTCAAAACATTCATACAATGGTAAATAGGTTGAATGTATCTAATTTTACAATTAGACATTAATTAAACCTAAAATTGAATCCAGCACAATAAAATGCGTACAAGTGCATGGCTTAAGGTCCATGACCCTATCAATCTGTTTTTGGGGGCAAAATATGGCGTTTTAAAACCTGAAAAATATGATTTTGACACATATAAGAGAAAAAAAAAATTGTGAAAAAAAGGCCCCAATTTCTTCAGATTTCCAAAAAAAAAAAATGAAGTCGCCAGATTTCTACAGCAGGTTCCAGCAGGGCAGCCAAAATATAAAAGGATTTAAAGAAATTATCTACCTTCATATTAGCACATCGCCGAATTTGGCTAAATCTTGTTGTCGATGATCGCCATTTTGGCTAAATCTTGTTGTCGATGATCGCTATTTTGGCTAAATCTTGTTGTCACCGATCGCTATTTTGGCTAAATCACAAAATTAAAATTAATAAAATTTATTAAATTAAAAATTAAAAAAAACCCTGGACCCTATGTAGAGAAATTGCAGCGAATGAACCGGTTACCGTACACCAACACCAGTCATGTAGGTCGGACAGAATACCTGGAACCGGACTAAAATCTATCTAAAACCGGACTACGGCGAAACCCTAACAATGTGTGAAACCCTAGCAATGAGCGAGAGAGACAGAGAGAGACAAGCACAACAGAGAGAATACAGAGCGCGAGCGTGAGAGAGTGAAGGCGTGAGATTGAGGTCGAGGTCGGGGAGGAAAGGCAGCCATGGCGGCATCGGGGCCCAGGAATGCAAGCAACAGCTCTACTGCCAAAAAAGGAATCAATCTACAAGACCCCTACTGCATCAAGCGTGTCTTGGATGACTCCACCTCCGAGGTCTTTTCCAGCTTTCTGTTTCCTTCTGTTTCCTAACGAATTTTTTTCAGGGTGTTTTTTTGTGGGGTTGCTGACACTACCCTTTTTTAGTCTCTGGGGCTTTTCGCTTCATACTATTATAAGAAAATAAAAATGGGTTGAATAAGACTGCAATGTGTGTGCAAATCCATTCACATTTCCTTCAAGCGCTGATTGCATGGCCCTTATGTGATCATTATTAGGATTCCGGAATGATTTTTTCAGTTTCAACAAGTTGTGTGAACTGCAGGTCATACTTAGCCGCGGTTATGTTGAGAATGTGAGCTTGAGCAATTTGAAGATGGGTATTGGCATCTTCACATGTGCCATTGCCCTGGCTGCCCAATTCTATCCAAAGAAATTTCCAGCCAATGCATCCTTTCTTGTCGGCTGCATCATCTTATATCCTCCCTCATTTTTCAGACAAAAAAAGTTGAACTTTGTGACTTTCTTTTAGGGTTTGGTATTTGGACAATCCTTGCACACAGAAGCTTCAATGGCTTGTGACCATGGGATTTCTGTATTCAAAGTTTGGTTATTTTCACAAGCTTCGGATTGTAAGGATGAGAAGAGAAATGTTGAAGTAGTCCTTGACAAGAGCACGTATTTGATCATGAACGTGATTCTGCAGTACATCATTCTCACCAAAGAAAAGCAACACATTCTTTTCACACATCCATTCCCGGTATGATTCTCTTCTCCTTGCCTGTCTTGTTTTTCATGGCTCTCAAAGATTATCCTCAAAGTGAAAGCAATCCAATCCTTCTTCATGATCAATGGAGGCTTTCCAAACATGTGGCCACTAATGAGCATAGTTCCTTATGGTCACAGGAAACTCATGGATCCTTCTAAGGAATGGTTAGCACAGGCTGCTCCCTGTTTTCCGAGACCAGCTGTTGCTGTCCTGAAAAGATTCTGTCATCAAGTGTTGATGTTGTCCTCTAGGCACCCCTCCTCAATTATTCTGACAAGATCGCAATTCCAATAGCTCATTGTGTAGTCACAGAGACCTATTGAGGGAAGCAGACTTGACACTGGCACTGTTTTCTATGGTCTCCAAGGCCTGCACTTCTCAAAGACATTCACTTTGTTTCCAGAGTTGCCATCGTTGGTCAGGGAGAACTGGTGCTTATTTAGTCTGTCCTCAGTGATTTTTTTTTGGGTCTACTCTGGGGAACAGGGTTCATTTACCAGTACAGGCTTGGCAATCTCATCAAAGCTTCCACGCTACTCAGATATGTATACTCTTCGGATAGCAAGCTGTGACCCAAAATCTGTTTCTGCTAACCCACCTGTGGAGATCACAAAGAGTGTAACCAAATGGTAAAATAGACTCAGCTCTTGTGCAAGTCTGTCATTTAGGGAATTTTCCTCTGTTTTGTTCCTGATGGTCAAGACTGAGGAGGATTTGCAAATTTTCTCAAATGTGCTTATTGTCCTTTGGAAAGGCTGTTGCATATGCTGTTACAAAGTCAGGAAGGGTTCATAACTTTTTGATTGTGTGTTACAGGTTTACAAAGGATGGAGTACTTGCAGAGGGCATATTTTGGGATGATGTTGAGAGCTTATTGGATGACTATGAGAAAGGTTCCCGCAAGTCTAAGTAAATGTAGCTTGCAATGTTTTCTTATGACAGTGCAGAAGGCATTCTTAGTATTTGTTTTCTAATAGAAGCCCGAGCTATTCTTCTCATGTCCAGGAAGAAGTGGTGTACATGTTCTCAAAGTTTGGAGTGATGTGTGAAAACAACATGGGGAACATCCAGTATGTTGAATGACAACCCCACTAAATTTTTAGGGGAAGTTTTTGCCAGAGTATTTGTCGCTAAGGAGAGGGTTCACTTTTGAAGCAAATTCAGCCACTCTGTATTGAGAACATCACGTGCTACGTTCAGATGCCATTCCTCAAAGGTTGGTAATATGGATTTGTGGTGCTGAGGATGCCTGCTTTGTTTGATGCTCACATCTGTTGTTTGTGTGTACAGACAAAAGGCATCAACTTTTCTAGCCAAGAAGGGTAGGATTGATAGCTTTTCTTTCGTGTATCATGAGCTTCCATTCCATTTCTCTACCGTTCAAACTGAGCCCTTGCAAGATGATTGCCTAATGGACTATCATGTCAGCTCCCTGCATTTCCCACAAACAATTTTAACCCTTGTCTTCAACCATAACCATATCTTGATTATTGCCTTTGTATGGGTGGTAAATATTGAAAACTTGGTCTGGAGTCTGTGGTCCCAAAAGTCCCAGTAGAAGTTAAAAGAAGTTTTTGAACCTCAGTGTGTTTGTATGCTTCAACCAGAGACAGGGTCCACTGTCATTGTGCATTGGTATTTCTCCTTTCTTGGATACAGGAACCTGCTCCACTGATGTGCATTCATGCAATGCAACATGCTAGGTTGAGCATGAGAAAGCAATGAAGCTGGTTGAAGATTTGCAAATGATTGCACAGAATGGGAACATTCCTGTTTTTGTGAAGATACTGTGTTTTTACTTTCTGTATGCTACTTCAGTTCTCAGAGGAGCTTTGGATGAGGTATTTGCTGCATTCAATCTTTAAGCCAGGTTACATGCTCTGTTGCAACCCAAAATCAAACAAGCTGACAGCTTTGAGGGCAATTCTGTAGAGTCAAGGGGTTTGTGGAAGAACCCCCTCCTGGCATTGTTGGAATATCAAATGTCAAGACCAACATGCCATGCAGTAAGCACAAGTCTCAAGGGAGCACCATTTCTAGTGATCATGTAGTCCTGGAAAGTCGAAGCAAAAGGAAGGTTTTCAAATGAGTTGGCTTTCTTCAGGCTGGATTTCATGAAGCTTGAGCAAGCAGAGGGTCATGGGGCAGCACAACTATTTGAAATAATTTAGCTTAAAATGTCTGATTACTCCAGTCAGCATCAAGAGAGACTTCTTCAGAACCTGAGCTGTTGTCATGGAACTAATGAAATCAAAACTGACACATCAAGCTTCTTCTGTCAGTTGATGAAGCTGAAACTTTCACCAAGAGGAAATATAGACAACCTTCATTGAGATGAGGTAAAGCTTTTCATGTAATTTCTTGAGTGGATTTTCACCCAGAACAGCCTTGCCCAATAAAATTATTTGAGCTTGTCTGAGATATGCACCACCTGGTATGTGAGAGCCACAGAGCTTTGAGAACTGATGAGGCTCATGGAATTGATCTTGAGCAGACCTTTACAAGAACTGATCACTTTACCTCCTCTGTGGCGGCAAATTTTCCTGTGAAGAAAGCCTCTCAAGAAGCTCATCATTGATACCCAAAGGAAGTGATTCTTTTGCAATCCGAAGAAGACACCCCTTGCAACTTGCTTGAAGACTCACTAATAGTAGATACATAGAACACATCAATTTCAGAATTAGGGTTTAAGATGCGCTCAGAAAAACCTCCCTCCTTGGCAAAACTTTGTATATCTAGTATTCTATACTGTATTGGAAACTGACTAACCACATCATTGGAAACCAGTGCTGCACCAGTCACAAGCTCACCTCCATTATGTCAAGACAAAGGCATACTCCTGATTGCATCAAGTTCAAATCATAAGCTCAACTCCGTTATGTGAAGGCAAGGGCATACTCTTGATTACTTCATCAAGCGTAAGATCATAAGCTCAACTCCCTTCTTATGTGAAGGCAAGGCATACTCTTGACTACTGCATCAAACTCAAGATCATGGGCTCAACTCCGTTAGGTATGTTAAGGCAAAATCTTGATTGCATCAAGCTTAAGATTGGCATCAGTGACTGATGCCCCTAAACTGTTGTTGTATTCACTACTGCTGTTGTCACCTGCCCTCATCAGTGTGTCAACTAAATCATTGGTAGCCATTGGGCAATCCTGACATATATATTGATCAGTGGTTCTCAGGCTTATGGTCTGCATAAATTGGCCATACCTGGGTTCAACGCTCCACTTCACCACATCCTGGCTCAATTGCATCAGTGTGAAGGAGATTGTTTAGTCATTAGCTCAAGCTGCTCGGGAGCTTGATTTAGGAGGTTAGGGTCACAAGATCATGCAATGTTGAAGTTCTGAACTAATGGGTGGGCTCACCATTGCCACTATCACCTCCCACAAGGTCAATTGCATGAGTGAAGGAAATTATGCAAATCACGAGCTTCTGGAGCTGCAGGAATCTTGAGTGGGTGTGTTCACCATCATCATTGGCTGCATTGTTGAAGACAAAGTTACAGCTGAGTTTAATGCTGAATCATCATCATCATCATCACCTTGTCATGTCAACAGCATCCATGGGTAGAGGCAGTGTTGGGAATCAGTGTCAGGCACACACTGATTCTGCTACAGGAACCTCATGTGCCCGTAATCCAGGAGCATCATCCAAGCAGACCATAGGCGCTGGAACAGAACACCCCTCTTCGCATTTGGGGGAGAAAGGGACATGAGACCCAGTCTGCTCCAGAACCTCAGTTGTGGGAATCAAATTCTCTTTGTGATTGTGAGTGGCAATTGCTGACACACCCTCCACAGAGATTTCCCTGCTTGAAGTGTTCCCAGATGTTTTTTGCAAAGTGTTTGTCCAGGGAACAGGTGGTTTCTTGTAAATTTCAGCTGCAGTAAGTACTATCTCCTCTGAAAGGGATGATGGCTCTCCAATCTCAGTTGCACAAAGAGAATCTGTTCTATTGTGAAGCCCGAATCTCTCTTCTTCCACAAACGTTTTTGTTTCTTCATCAGTTTTAGTAACTTGATCTGTATCAGAATTTACAGGACTCATCTCTTCATCAGAAGCACCAACAGGAGACGACTTCTCATGAGTCTTCATATGTGGAACAAATCTCTCTCCCTCCTCTACTTCAGTTGCTGGAAGAGTTATCACCTCCTTGTGCAATTCTGTGTTTGAAAGTACTTCAGATCTATCCTCCCCACCAAGAGTTGCATCTATAGGACAAACCCATGAAGATTTCTCTTCGTGTAATATCCCTGTATCAATTGCAAGGTCTGGTGTGTTGTTATCAACCCCAGTACCAACACCAAGACTCTTGTCACCAATTGCAGTAGTTACAGGGATGATGATGCCTCTATCAGCCTCATTTGTTGTGGATACTGATTTGGCATCTTCCAGTAGTCCATTGTCACTTCCACTAGTCTCTTCTCTACACAAAACAGATGACAGATTCTCAAGCTTGGTAGCAGCAGAGCTCCTGGACTCATGGATCCCAGAAATGAGATTATGACATGCTCTTTGTCCTCCATCTTCTTTGATACTCTTGGTAACCGGAAGTCTAGATCCCTGGACTTCAGTTGCCATTATACCCAAGACAGCAGGAGGATCAACATCCAACTTATCATGGAGTGCAGGAGGAACATGAAGAATGGAGTCTGGCTGTTGTTCCCATGATGGCACCTCAGGCACAGCAAGTGATAGAATGACATGCTCTTCTTGAGGAGGAGGAGGAGCATGATGGATCAGAGCCTCCTCCTCCTCCTCATGCACATTCCCTTCAAGAATGGGCGATCCAGTTTCCAGATCAGAATGGCCCTCGTCAGATCCATCATCTGATTCATAAGCTGCTGCAAAGTCTTTGAGAAGCTCAACACTGCTAATCTTGTCCGTGATGCTTTTTTTGGACTCCAGTGCAGCAGCCACAGTTTTTTGCTCCACCTCCTCATCTCGATGATGATGGGGAAATGCTTCTTGCAAAATTGACACATTCTCATCATTGATCCCATGAGCTCCCTTCCAGTTCTCATTTCTGAAGAGATTCTCGATCCAATTGATGCCTTTTTCCTTATAAATCCTCCTCAAGTCCATCCATCTGGAAGTAGTCTTCTTCTTCTCCTGCCCAGATTGATCCTTGCTACTAGGAGATGATGGGTTGCCAGTAATGTGATCTGTTTCCACCAACTGCTGCCATGTCTTTTTGTGATCTTCTTCTTCATGCAGCTGTTGTTCAAGCTGCTCTTCTTCCTTCTCCTCCTCCACCAATTCATCATTCAGCTGCAGCACTGTTTTGTCCACCCATGAGACCTCTGGCACCAGCTGCAAATTATTATTGTGTTTGATCAGCTGAAGAACATCTCCTCCTCCTCCTTCTTCTTCGCTGTTGATGGATGTCGCCGCCTCTCGCAAATGTGGGCCCATGGTTACAATGGCAACAATGAACAAGGCAGTGGAGATGAGAAGAGGGAAGAAGAATCTGAGAACTGGAAAGAAAGGAGGCGTGAGCAACACCAGAAAACAGCAAGCAATGAAAGGATGATGCCATATCAAACCTCCAAACTCCTTCAAAACATTCTTCGACATAGTCCCCATCTGATCTCTCTAGTGCACCAAGCTCCTCTTCTAGTCGTCTAGCAAGCTCACAAGCTCTCCACAACAGATCTCCAACAGAACGAACAAACCAGATATGGAAGGCTGCTGCTACCCAAAACCCAAAAAAATCTATGGAAGACGACAAGGCTTTTGCACAAACAAAACAAAATCTTGAACTTGTGCACAAACCAAAGCTTGAACTTTTGCAGCTTAGAATGTACTCTCTCAAACAACAACAACTACAATCATCTTCTTCTTCTTCTTCTTCTTCTTCTTCAGAGTGTACACAACACAGACCTTGCTTGGTGTGCTTTTCTTTCTCTCTCCCTCCCTCCCTCTGCCTGCAGAATCTTTGTTAAAATTAAATTTTTAATTATTTCAAAATATTTTATTTCAATATTTATTTATTTATTTATATCAAGGGTTTCTTTTTTTTCCTTTTTTTTTGGAGTCTATATATTTTAAAATCAGGGTTTTTATTTTCAATTTTTAATATCAAAATTCTGTCAAATTATGGTTTTCTCCCCCCCCCCTCTCCCCAAAAAAAAAAGCACTGATCAAGATAGGTGTTTTGTTTGTTCTGTTTTTTTGGATGTGAGCATGTTGTAATCCTCCCAAACCATTTTGTAGGCCTCCCTACTCTTCACTTTTTGGTATGACAAAAGAGCCATCCTTCAATGAGGCAATGTGCATTTCACAATTTTTGTCTCTGGAGATTAATTTAGCAAGCTCCCATAGGAACTTTAAAGTTAAGCCCACTTCATGGATAATAGTATTGGGATGGGTGACATTAAACGATGGTTTAATATGTATACTTGGGCTATTAGTCCAGTCCAAACATACACCCTACCTATTGGGACTTAGTACTTGTTATATGATACTTTGGCTGTGTCAGGTGTGTGTTTGATCCTTCTTTTGTTTTTGGGGGTGGAGTTGTAGGTTGCCTGTTTATGAGTCCACAGATCCAACAACAACAACCAAACAATTTTTCTTTAGTTTTGTGGATTTGCCTCCACTCTGATTGTGTGCCTAAAGCATTAGCAATTTTCACTCTGCAATTCTCTAAAAGGCTAACGAAATCTGACCCAGTCACAATGAACTGTTATTCTAAGGTACATTATTCACGAGTATACTGTGCTCTTCAAATGATTACTAGAAAATTTCTTTGAATGTTTTCTGTGTTTTTTTTTTTTGGGGTGATTTGTACATGTACAATTATTTCCTTTAGGTATAACCATAGAAGCAGATTTGATTTTGCAAATGTACTGTTTTGTTTAGCAAATCATGGAAGCAGATTTGATTTGCAAATTGTATGTTTTCTTTAGTGAATCATGAAAGTAGATTTAAGTTATCAGTAAAGTCAGGCGATTTAGGGGCAAGAACTGCCAGTTTCGGCATAATAGGGCATCAAATGCATAACTGGGAATGAAACTTTAAGAAATGAAACAACTGAGATCCAAACTAGTTTTTCCACTAATTTTGGTGGTAAACCGTGTTTCATCCCCCGCTTTCTTTCTTTCTGAGCGCCTCCAATGCTGCTATGTATATATTTTCACTGTTCCTATCTGTACAACTATCATAATCACATTCGAACCTTGTGCATTAAATGCTAAGTTTCAGCATTTCATACTGAGATTTAATGAAGTTTCCTTACTTTGTGGATAGGCTACCACTGAAAGAGGGGAGAGGGGGTGAAAGAGAGGGTGACTTTATGGTTAACTCTATTGTCATCACTTTTTGTTTAGGGGAAACTAATCTTTCACCTCAGAATTGCTTTAGTCAGATGATGAAAAAGAAAAAAAGTTGTTGGAGTTGAAGCTGGGGTGAATGATATCATAGTATTCCAGTTACAATGCTTATCTATAGTGCTTGGTACCACGAAATGGTCCCACTGTCTCCTGAATAATTTTTTTTTAGTGACAATTTTTTTTGGAATTTCTTTCAAGCACTTGTCAGAATGTTGAAGTTATGGGTACCTACAATGTACCCACACCTCTCCCTGCACAATTCCCCCCTCCTCCCCCCCTCCTTACTCGTACATATAACTCTGCAGAGTGGTTCTTGACCAGGTCACTGCCTGCATGGCGGTTGCATGCAATCCAGTACTGATTGATCTTGTGATTTGTTGACATACTGTGGCGGTTCTACCAGAGGAGAAGAAACTGGGGATCCTATCCTGCACTTGTGTATGATAATTTTTTCAGTTTGGCAGAGATGCTGCTGCCCTTTCCGCAAAGAAACAAAACCCAAGAAAAATGGAACTCTGAAATACTACATCACAGTGTTGCTCTTGTTGATTATTAAGCAACGGCGATGTCAATTCACTCCAATAAAATGTGTTCCTTGTACACAAAATGATTTCAGTAGATTTTGAGTGAATTCATTAGTTTTAGTGAATGAAACCTAACAAGGATGGAGTGAATTTATTGGTCCACTGAACAAGGACCAATGAACTGCACTCACATTTTGTAATAGTGATTTATTTCATTTTCGAGCAAGGAATTTTATATATTATGCATCATCTATGACACTACTTATCCAATTTGGATCTAGCCATGAATGACAAAATATTCATTGCATGTGCATGGCCAAGATTGTAAGAAAAATAATAATATGTATTATATATATATATATATATATATATATATATATATATCACAGGATTGGGTTGCATGAATGGGTTTGAGCTTTGAGCCCGCACTGAATACTATTTAAATGTAGACTGAGAATCACATGTGGGCCTGTTTTCGTGGTGGTTGATGATTGCTCATTCTCACTCCTGCCTTGTTATCACTTGTGTCCTATTCTTGTTTTCAAAAGGAACCTTCAGTTTTGGTGGTTATTATTATTATTATTTAATAGTTTGAGAGAACCTTGGTGTGGTTACATGAAGAATTTATTGGATTTATAAAAAGCTCTGGTTTTAAAGACTTCCCAAAAAAAAAAGAAATTGGAACCTTGTCTAGTTTAAGATTAGGTCTAGTTTTGTCCAATTTGTGCACAATGCTCAAGGTTTTAAAAAATTATGTATTAATTTTTATTTGTGTGGCTTGTGTTGCTAGCCCAAGTGTGAATAGGACCACGAATTTGCTCTAAGTGCAAACATGATCCTAATGAAAGAGCACAATTGTGAAAAAACTATTTTTAAATGTAAACTTATTTTCAGTGATAAAAATCATTCAAAATTTAAATATTTCCCTCATCTTAAATTATGAATGACAAAATCTAAAAAATTACAAAATCATGTCCAAGAAATCCGTCACTCATATAAATTTACTCTCTAGTAATACCAAGAACTTGCACCAATTTGCCTAAAGAAATTTGTTTTCAATTTGTTGAATTTTCTTTAACAAAATTGTTCAATATTCAACAACTCTTCCATTATATGTTTAAACATTATAAAATCCACCTCAGTAAACCCCTACTCATCAAAGGGCTTTCTAATAGTACCAAGAGCACAATGGGAGGCTTGATGGTTTGGGAGATCTCAATGTGACAAACAAACAAAACACACAACAAAGTTACCTTCCTTAATAAATAAATGTATAACCAATTAATTAATAACTTGCCTGAAAGACACAATTTAAGTATTGCCATTTCAAAAACTTTTACTTATATAATTAAAGAACTTGGACCTAATTAAAGAAAGGATGATAGCCTAGTCCAATTTGGGGTTTCAGCTTCAACAAGAAGCCAGTTGCACGGTCTAGATCCAAATCCAGTTTTAACAAAATTCTAAACCTTTGATTCAAATGCCTTAGACTTAGGACATGCCTAATACCCTGAACCCACCCAACATTGCTTCTCACCTGATGTTGGTACTTAAGCTTTGATCTTAGAGCTCCTAATACCCGTAGTTTCATGGGCAAGGATTTCAATTTTTTGAACACTTTGTTGGCCTTAGCTACCAAGGCAAGGATATTGTGTTTAGATTCGCTATAGAGTATAGTAGCTTAAGGGCTTTTGGCCCCTTTGTAATAGGTCTATTTCTATATGAGGATTTTTGAAAGATGATATTTTGGCTTGTGTTGAAACTTGAGATTAGTTATAGAGCTATAATATCTTGAAGGATTTTGGTTTCCTTTAGAGGATTTTTTGAAGATTAACAATATTTTTGCATGATGAAATATTTGAGTTTCCATGGTTCTTCCTTTGCCTTAAGATCTATTTTAATGTAAATGGCAAGGCCACAATGTGACACACCCCTTGTTCTTTTCAGAAAATTTGTGGGAGTCCAATTGAGCCCACTTTTGCCACACAATGAGTGTCCAGGCAAAATGGCCAATAAAAGTTCCTAAATGCTTCAGACATTTGGTCATGCTAATACTTCGGGCGGCAAAACAAAAATGAAAGTCTTTCGGGCAGAATTACTAGTTACTTTGTCAAATTTGGACCAGGTCAAAACATTTAATCAATCATCAGCCCGGGAAATACTACCAAATTACCCATCGTTATCAATTGTTACACCAGTGTTGTCACACGGTTATCAGAAATGGACCTCACAACCAACGGTTCTCAGGACGGTTCTCAAATGCATATAATTGTGATTCTCTCCCCAAAAAAACACAAACTCTGATATATCACCATGGTTCTCAAAAATCTGATATTCGGGTCTGGTATATAACCTCTGTTATATAACTAAGATGAAGAGTAGGTCCACTGGTAGCCGTAAAATGACCTATACCCTATATCACGGTAACTTGGTGGCTTTAACACAAATTATATTATTTCTAGAAATGTTTAAATCTTCAGAAAAAAAAATTTCTCAAAGAAAAAAATCCTTTGGTGAAGTTCCGAGGAAGAATCTTTTAGATTATTCTGTAATATTTTGGATTTTTTTTTCCAAAATGAAATATTTCATAATTAATTAAGTAATTAATTAATCAATAGACCAGTGCTGAAGCTATGCCCCTGTACTACGGTATTTTGTATAAAGTGCAACCTTCAAATAGGTAGTCTGAAAATGGGTTTGGGCTGATGTTGGTCAGCTATTGAGAAAATGAGTGATTATCAATGAGGGTATAATGGTTGGTTATTAATAACCAATTTATTGATAACCTACTTATCAATACTTAAACTTGTTGAAAATCAATTAGAGAACCGACTCGCTTATCAACAAGACCTGTTATGTGTTGGATGTATATTTGTCGACATCTAATAACCCATCCAGATGTTTGGAAATTTCATCTAGGTTCTCAATCCTTTAATGCTGAACCAGCATGTTGCACTTTGCAACTTTTCATTCCACTTTATTCTTGCATTCAAAATCTAGAGCTAGTAGGGTAAATTCAATGTTGATGATGATGGCTATGTTCGTGATTTTTATTTTTTAATTCTTTTGTTTTTCATTTCTATCCTAGACACCATTTTTCTTGCAAGTCAATGCATGAAAATTAAACGAGTAGTTTGAGGGCGGATATGTTTCAAATATGTCAAAGTTTTGGATATTTTGAAGAAATTTTTGACATCACAAATATGTCATATTTTGTGAATTTCATAGAAAACCAATGCAACAAGGTTTTTTTTTTTTTTGGGATGTCTACACATGACCCCATAAAAACCTACCCTGGCAATATATTAGGTGGTTCTCAAGGTGGGTATTTGAAAACTGATCCTTATTTAGAACAAATAAGTATCATCAAAAATAATAATCGAAGTATTACTTTGAAAATGAAATTGACAATTGGCATGTCTCAAAATATATATATACCATGTGGGGTAAGAAATAAAATCATAAAAACCTTGCCTTATCAAGTTTGATAACAATGTTTCAGCTTGCAATGCCCAATTTTTCATGTTTATGGTTGGGAAAGCAATTTAACACTTTTATGTTGAACGTGATAAATATTTGGAGAGGCCCAAATAAGTTGTAGAGACCTAACATAAATCACAAGATTATGTAGTCAACGTTGGTTTGGTATATAGGGTCATTGATTGGTACCTATCAACATTGGCATCAAGTACTAATTAATCAATAAGGTATTTGTTAAAGGATGGTAGTTATTGTCACTAGATGATAGTATTATTAAATGACAAAATAACTATAGGAAAATTCTAGAGAGAAAGTGTTTCATGACGATAGTATAAGTAGTGCAATGAATTATTTTCACATGGTAGAATAAATATAAAATAATTATAGGGAGGAATTTCAATTAAAAAATATTTGTTAATGAAAATAATATTTTAATCTAATTGACTTAGAAAGGCATCCTAGTAATTGTTCAATTATTAATGGTAAATATTTAATTATCGTCTTTTATTTTCTAGGGATTGAAGTTATTTAGGTTAATTAGTCCAAAAAAAAAGTGAATAAGGGATGAATGGTTTTTTTTAATTAAGATTTGTGAAGGAGATTGTGATAAAGTGAGGAAATCTCAAAGGAGAAGGAAACCCATGTGTTTTAGGGAAACACTTTTGGTTCCATATTATTTCTTGGGCTCATTCCATTTTTTCATTTTTTTTTATTTTTTCCATTTTATCATTGTGTGTGATTTTTTAAAAATTTGTGTGTGTGTGTGAAGTGAAAGAAGGTTGTATTTGCGTGAAGAAGAAATACAAACAATGGATTATAGTTGAAGGTCAACTTGTGATATTTTTTCTATTGTTATTTTCCTTGATTTCTTAAATACAATGATAATAGTCTCCTTTTTGTTAACATAAAATATTATTCTTATTAGTTTGTTTTTTCTTTTCTTTTGCAAGAAAAAATGTTATTTGTGTTATCTACTAGATTAGGAAGGTAGTTATGTTGTAAGACAATAACTACCATTGGAGGGCAACAATTGAAAATAGTTATTGATTTTTTAGGCTACAAAAGGTAAGCAACAATTACAAAAGGTTTGTAAGCAATTGTGAATCTTTTTCATGTCTACAAAGGATGGTAATTGTTGCAAGATGAGTATATAAACTAAATGCAATGGTTGTAAAAGGGAGGTAATAGTTGCAAAGGGGTAGCGAATGGTTATGATCATTTTCCAGATCTACTACAAGATGGTAGTTACAACATGACGATACACAAACAAAAGACAAACCCCTACCCTCATGCCTTTCCATTTTTCTTTTTATTTATTTTCTACATGACAAGCCTTTCTTTGATGGTAATTAAACTATTGGTCCCGCAATCAAATTTGGAGACCATATTGGGGATCAAACCTAAACTCTATGGTTGTCTAAACTTATTGGATGTGTGATTATAAATTAATGAAAGAGAATGACAAATTAGGGGCAAAGATGTTGGCTACCAGCTTTCATTGGAAAATTTGGAAACAAATTTGTTTACAATTAACATGGTAGGCAAAGCAATGGAAAAATCAAGTGGGAAAGTCAATGAAGTGATAACCCTTAAGGACAAGTCACTAGGAATAATGCAAACCTAACCTTGGCATCAACCAAAGTGATTTGGGGCTTAGAAAGTAAGGTAGACCTAGACCTAAAAGGTAGGAGAACACTAGGTATTCACAAAAAAGTAAAGTTAGTTGCCATAGACCTAAACTTGTAAAAAATGGGAGGAAAAGAAATGGAAAATAAAAATGGGGATGAAAAATCCTAGTATATCATCCAAAAGGGGGATGAAATTGGTAACAGTTGGATGCCATCCCCTAATTCTTAACAATAGGCATAAAGAAGGGGGATTAAAAACAAACATCATGTTTGACAAAAGGTGTCTCCCCTACGCAATAAAATGTTGACACATTTCAAAATGGTACTGCAACCACCCCCACATGGGAAAGTGAAAAGGTGTATCTCTTCACTTCACGTGAAATTTAAAAGAGACCTTTCACCTTCTTCATTTTTATAATTTAGTTTCAAACTTGGGAGAGAAAAGGAAAGTGTTTAAGAGGGAGGGAGAGAAATTTGAGAAAGGATAAAAGAGGCAATTATGAAAAAAATCAAGGAAGGTTACAAAAGAAAGGAGAAAAAACCCTCTTAGGGTTGCCAAAACTATGGGGAAAGCGAGAAAGATTGAAGGGAAAAAAATAGAGAAGGTAGGTGGAATTTTTGTGATTGAAAATAATCAAGGAAAAAGAAGAAGAAGAAAATAATAAGGGAATGAAAAAAAAGTAGAAATAGAATAAGAATGTTAGAGGGAAGAAAAAAGAAAAAAGGTTTAGAAAAAACAAAAGTAGCCAAGGAAAAAAAAAGGATAGAAAGGAAAGTTTCAACATGAAAGAAGATGCCATCACTACTACACTCAAAAAATTGCAGTAGATACTCAAGACATGACACTAATGCACAAAATGCTAAAAGCCAAACAACCAAAACTAGAACTAGAATGAAGGGGTAAAAAGCAAAGAAAGAAGGAAAATGGAAAGAAAAAGATGATTGCATAAGGTACCAACACGCTCCAAGCTCTATAGATGACCCCCATGCGGAAAATGAAAAAGTGGTTTAAAATGGAAAACAACTTTAAGTGGGCCACAATGATAAGGTTAAATGGATTATGGAAACAACACTAGGGCCCAATTAGTTTAAATTTGGTTTTTGAATTCTTGTTGGGGATGAAACTAGTAGGTGATGAAAGAATTAAGTCCAAGGTCTAAAGAAGATCATAAGAAAGGTGATCTCTTCAACCAAAAGCCAAGGCACCTTAGCCTTCCATTCAAGCTTTCCCCACCAAGGATAATTCTAGTAAGAATGCTAAGAAGAGGGAGCACAATGCTAACAAGAGGGAGGTGCTTCAAGCCCATGTGCTCAAGTTCAAACTTTACAAAATGAACTCGAATCATTGAAGGCCCAACTTGCTAATCTAAAAGGCAAATCTTCCCAACCAACTAGTCATGCCCAACCTATACAAGGTTCAGGATCACGAGAGGGACCTCCTAGGTCATTTTATGGCCTTTCACACAATGCCATGGTTGGGGAGTATGTTATTTCCAATGCACACAATTCTAGTTTCAACCCAGAATTTGCCATTTCTTTTTGCCTTCCTACTTTGCGGCATAAAAGGCTAGTGTGGCACCCAAAATTTCTGCCACTAAGCAAGTAATTCAAACTGATGGACTCACATCTGGTTCAAGTCTTATTACTAACGCTAAAAGAGCTCGAGTAGTCATGCCAAAATCTTTTCGTCCTCTCAACACAGAAGAAGAACGCACCTTGTTGGTGAGGGGGGAAGAGACTACTACACCACAAGCTGCTAAGGCATCAAATTCTCATGTCCCAGGAGTACATTTACATCAAGAAAACACACAATTTTCCATTGACCAACTTATGGAATGCCAACTTCAAATGTGTGAAGTGGCACAAAAGCTTGTGAGTACACCATTGTTTAGTTTTCAAGATTTGAAGCTAAACATCGGGGACATAATTATAGTATTAGAGGTACCTTGAACATTACATCAAGTCCTCTACCAATCCCTTATCCACATGCTATAAGGGTCCCATCCAACACCTTAGAGAGACATTCGATTGGTTCACATGTTGCAGATGTTGTTCGTAATCTAGTCACTAGTTCTAACATGGTTAAACTAGTGGGCTTTCCTACCTTTGATTCTACATTCACATATCAGAAGGGAGTTAAAAACATTTCATTTATGGATTTGTTATTCAACAAAGGCATTGTGAATAGCCATTCTCTCCACAAAGTCTCTCACTCATTTCTGAAGGTGGTGCTTAATGAGAAAACTTCCATCGCCATCAAAGTTGCCATTGTTGACAATATTAGGTCAGCAATCCAAGTGGGAGGACATACACCTAGAATGGTACTTATTAATACAGGTGCCCAACCAATGATTCTTGGAGTTCAATTTGCCAAGAAAATGGGCATGCTCGATTCCAAACTACGAAAATCTATGTGGCAAATTCGCACTACTAATGGGAGCGTAAAGGAGGTACTTGCGGAGAGCTCGGATTTTATGACACTTAACTTCAATGAAGGTATAGATCAAGAGTTTTGCCTACAGGTCAAATGTTTAATCACCAATGCCACTAGTTATGATGTGCTCATTGGGCAAGAGGCCATGTTTCCACTAGGATTCACAATTGATAATTGGTTCGAACATGAATACTACCAAATGGATTAGGAAACTAATGGCCACCACCTGGGATACATACCCCTTGATTTACATGGGAACCATAATCCTATGGCTCACCACTGTATGCTCAAGGAAGCACACACCATTTCCTACATCCAATAAGTTAGCCACAAGTGGATAGAAGGAGATGAAAAGGAGACAACTTACGCCCAAGCTTACTAAAAGCTTGAGGGTGGTTCCTACGGACATTCAACATGGACCAAAAGTTTTACATAGGTTCAAAACAGCCCACAAACCCTTGGTCAAAGCTTTGTTTAGTTTTGAAAACATGGAGAACCATGGCGAATTGATTAAACCAGTATTTTGTTAACTAATCACCTAGACACTACCTAAAGAGGGATTACATTACTAAAGCTTTTTGGTGGTATTAGTACAGGTTTCAAAGCCCTACTATAGTCCGGGATGGTGTTTTGGAAATATTTCTACATAGACATTGATCCTATTACAAAGCAAGTGGCAACATCAAGAATGAGGGAGCTCAAAGCCAAATTTCCACAATAATTTGCAACCACCACATGGAAGGCCAATTTCACGTTTTTGCCTTCTTACATACAACTAATTCAGAAAAAACATATGGAATTACTTGGGCCTCGTGGACCTCATCATTTCAGGTTGGGAGTGTCAAGGATTTTAGTGACTAAATTTTTTAAAAGCTTGAATGACATAAGATCTAGTCTCTTCATGAACATGGTACAATTGACCACCTGGGTTCAATCCATTTCTCCTACGCTTGGTTATGTAATTGAGAACACCCCTTTCTCAGCTTGACTAGAGGGAGAAAGTCTAGGAGCACTATGCGTTGGTCAAGCATTACCTTGGAAAGCCCCTCCTACTCGATGTGGCACAATGTAATTCCTATGCACACCGATTGCACAACTAATGAACCAACCTTGCACCACTTTCAATTTTGCAATTGGCTATGAGATACACCATCAAAGACCCTAACCTGTAGGTTTTTCACATATTGGATGATCAAAGCTCTTGCCAACTAGTTACAAGGCAAGAAAAACCTCCTTGGTTTCCTGTGAACACAATAGGAAAACCAATAGGTGTTTGGCCCACCTTTGTTTCCTTCCCAAGAGCACACACCTTTCAGGGAAATGAACTAGGCATGGTGTATCGTCATGCTTCAGACATTTGGGATGAACTAAGCCCAAAAGAAAGAGAAAGGGCTATGGGGTTCCAAACTAACAATAATAGTCACACCAAGGTGACTAAATTGGAACATAATGCTTTATTGGGGAGAGGCATGGACCTAAATTCCTTTACATGGTTGTTGGTAACTTGTGTACTCTTTCAAATGTACACAACACCACCACCGATTCAATCATGTTATAGTTATGGCGATGTGACCACATGGCACCTTGACCAAATACACTTGCTTATCTTCAACACTCTACATTTCACTCTTAGTGTTGGGGGGGAGGAGGTAGCATGTAATTTGACTCAAGTTGTTTCTAATACACCTGGAGGTACATCAGCTTTTGGAGAAACAATTATAACCTTCTATGAATTTGTATAATTGGATAGTGGAGAACCCAATACACCAAGTTTTTCAATACACTTTCCAACTCCATTGCATGTGTTTCCAACTACCCTTTCGTTATGGGGAACTAGTTCACCAAGAAGGAGAGCGACCAGGTCATAGACTTATTAATCAAATATGAGAATGTGTTCGCATTCTCAATGAAAGACTTAGGTAGGTGTAAGACCATGTAGTTCTCTATAAACCTTATAGATGGGACACCCGTCTATCAAAGGAGGCATAGGTTGAGCAAGCATGAATAGGAATTGGTAGATGAAAGATGCAAAAAGTTCCATGAGGCTGGTCTCATTCAGCCATCACATAGTTATGACATTCTTGGTGCGAGAATGTTATGGAAGCCCAAAGAAGCAAGAATTTTAAAGAATTTTATAGATCAACCAGTGTAATTTGGTAAACATTCGCGGGTAAAGAATGTTATGAC
>Ga0116231_10006888_pt1 | contig 21273 bp, 18 predicted proteins | sample S1TSphgellanicum_2_FD_89695 | JGI IMG/M metagenome (GOLD analysis project Ga0116231, IMG submission 89695) | Host-associated microbial communities from peat moss isolated from Minnesota, USA - S1T2_Fd - Sphagnum magellanicum MG | ecosystem: Host-associated > Plants > Peat moss > Unclassified...
CTCTCTCCTTTTTTTTTTTTTTTTTTTTTTTTTTTTTTTTTTTTTTTTTTTTTTTTTTTTTTTTTTACCCGCTCATTCTCGCTTTTTTTCGTTCTGTCCTCCTTTTCTTTTTCTTTTCTCTCTTTTTTTTGGCCCTTTTTTTTTTTTTTTTTTTTTTTCATTTTTTTGAACCTGTAGGTTTGAAAAATTTGGAGGTTTGGGAGTTTCGTGAATAGGTTCGGCAGGTGGTCAGGTTCGGCACCAATCCAAACCTGCCACATCATTATTTTGATTTTTTGTTTTCATTCATGTGGAAGACTTTTCATCCATCTAGTCAATGAACATTGGTTGGTGAATGGACGGGTAGGCTGGTTGCTAAACAACATATTGGTGATCGTGCACCGAACATTTTGAACCCTATAATCAGACTGATTTTGGACAATTTGACCCTTGAGACTAGACATCAAATTTTCAATTTTCATTTTCACTATGGATTTCTTCGGAAATTCATATCTTCCACATATGGCATTGGATTGGAATGATTTGTACGTCACTGGATTTCTCTTATGAAAATCTACAAGCTTGCAAGTGTGTAAACATTTTGGAGACTACAAGTTTTGGAGGTCTAGAGGCTATTATTCCTATTTCGTGAATTAATTTCCATTAATTTTGGGGAAATTTGTATCATTTGCATTTGAAGGCAGAATCAAGAGCTTTTTGTGGTAGTTAATTCTTGGTGAGGAGCAATTTGAGTGGGAGTTTTTAGCTCATTTGGAAACATGCACTTTTGGAGCTCATTCTAAGGTGCAAGGCGGTGTGTGGCCAACTTTTTTGTACCAAACATTTGGCGGTTCAACATTGTGCGAATGAATCATATTTTCTACACCTTATAGATGGTGGAGTGTTACACCATCAACAAATGAAAAAGATTAGAATTCTTGTCGTGATTTTTGTGTAGGAATCACAAAAGTGGAGATTTGTGTTGCATGAGTTGTCCATTTCAACTTGTGTTTATTGGGTTCCACCTATTGCCTATTAGCATGTTGGTTGGGTTGTCATATGCTTTTAGGGGGTAAGGGGATTACCAAGGTGTGTGCCATTTGGTTACAACCTGAAGGTTAGCACATGTTCTAAGGTTGACCTCTTGGTAGTTTGTGCTTACTATTCAATGCGAAACTTCAACTGAATGGCTATGTGCTTTCCCACACATGCCATTATTGTAGTAGTGAGCTTGGGGGTTGTGATTTGTGTGGTTTATGGTTAGGCATGGGACAATGCTATCACCCAATCTTGATCACTGAATAGGTCCTACTTGACTCCTAGAGTTTTAAACATGTTGAATAGGCTTTAGTTAGGGTTTAAGTTCTATTGGGAGCACGAGAAGAAATTTGAAAATCAATGACTGAATTTGTGATTCATTTGTGGTTGTAATGGACACATGCGATTAAAAATATCTTAGTTGCCTTGGACAAGTGCCATAAGACAGTTAGTCACAAAAGACATGACAGGGCCATTAAGTTGAAAGTGTAGTCGCAAACTTTACAACTAGGCCAAAAAATTTCATCCATTGCCATGGATGATCCTTAATATGATGTGGAACCCCAATTTGTGATTGAATTTGCAACTACATATGGGATAATCACATGTTACCAAATGTTCCATTGATGGGTGGTTAGGATTTAACCAAGTGGTAATTTAAATAGCCAATGGCCATAAAACATGTGGCAATTTTTTGTTTGTTCAAAAAAGATATATCATAATTACAATAATTAAATATTATAATTATAGTAATTAATTTTTATAATTAATTAATTATTATCTATCCTAGGCTAAACTATAATAGGCAACCTATTCTAGGCTAGGGTAGAGTAGAATAGGATACCTAACATGGGTTAAGTAGGTAGGTAGGATCCTATTTATTTTGTTGGGGACAAGCTTTTTGATTGGCTCATCCCAATGCCACATACAACTAGGTTTATAATGCATTACATGACTTTAATCCATTCCTTCACCTATTTATATACTTTAGAAGTTTGAAGTTGTAAACAAAGGATATGGGAGAATTTTAATGAAAGGGAAACATTAGAACACTACAACACTATCATGACATCCTTTGTCCCATACAAAGACATTATCATATATCCACACAATAAAATACCTACTACTTAACTTAATATTTACTACATATTACCTAGGCTACATACCTACTATCTATTACCTAACCTACATTTAATAAATCAATTACTGAACCTATTTAACTTACTACTATTATTATTATAAAATCATATATCCACATAATAAAATATTTACAATTTAACTTACCTACTATTTACTACTACCTATCTTATTTATCATATACTACCTAAGCTACATATTTACTATCTACTACCTAGCTTACATAATAAACTATTTATTTAGTCTATATTTAATAAATTATTAACATAGCTAATTAATCAATCAATTAATTAAAAAACACTATGACATATTCACAAAATAAAATACCTCTTGCTTAACTTATAACCTACCTACATACCTACTGCCTATTAGTACTTATCCTACCTAATAAATTAATTAACTAGCTTACATTTAATAAATTAATTTTTTTAACATAGTTAATTAATTAATCCATTAATACAAAAACATTATAACATATCCACAAAATAAAATACCTTTTGCTTAGCTTACCTACCTACCTACAACCTACTAGTACCTATCCTATTTATTACATACTACTTAGGTTACATACCTACTATCTACTATTTAGCCAACTCAATAAATTAATTACCTACCCTACATTTAATAAATTAATTTTTAACATAACTAATTATTTTATCAATTAATAAAAAAAATTATGACATATCCACAAAATAAAACATTTCTTGCTTAGCTTACCTACCTATTACCTACTAGTACCTATCCTACTTATTACATATTACCTAGCTTAACTAATTAATTGATTAAATACCTAACCTAATTAATTAATTAATTAATAGGAAAACATGATCACATATTCACACAATAAACTAATTAACCTACCTACTACCTATCCTACTTACTACTTACTACCTAATTTACCAATTAATTAATGACCTAGCCTAGTTACTAACTACCTACCTAGCTCACCTAGCCTAACTACGTCTAACCTTCATAGCCTAGCCTATTAACTACACCTAATAAATTAGTCTATTATTACCTATAGATAATTTAGGCCAATTAACTAAGTATGCAAGCTAGGCTAGGTTACTAATGTACATAAGCCTATTTAGTTTAACATAACCTATTAAGCTTACTTAGCATAATTTACCAACTAGGTTATAATAGCCATTTCTAGCAAACTATTAACTATTAGATATTATATGATGGAAGGCCCATGGATAATTACAAAAAAGACCCATGGATGGGTACATTGAAAGAATGATAGTTCAATTGAAATAGCAAAGTTTGCCATGTGTGGTCTATGTTTCTTTGTTCATGTGATAAAATATATTATTACAATTGCAAAAACTTTCATTGTAGTCATAAAAACAACTATGTTATCATCCATTGATGAATGCAATCAAAATTGGATGACATTGTTCATCTACATTTTCAATGAAAATTATATTAATCGTATGTCGTAGTTGGATCTACAACTAAAATTTGGTTCAACCTTTCCTGTAGTTGCATATGCAACTACAACAAGTTGTAATACATGGACATGTAGGACTAACACACTGCTAGTCATAAAATCAATTGGACATAATAATCACATAGTAATTGCAAAAATATGGTCAAAATGGACAACATTTTTTTTAGTGGAGGTACAGCTGTGGATATATCTAGATTTGATCACCAGGATGTCCCATTGTTTATTGTTATGGTGAGACTAGGTTAATGATTAGTAGACCATCTTGTTTGTGTTCACAATGTGCCCTAATTTGTTAGCCTTATGAAAAAAAATTGTGGGTGCAAGTGCTTTAACCATACATGTGCAACATCCTTAAGTTCATGTTATGAGGTTTATGTTTTGGGTGTTTGGTTAAGCCACAACATGTTCAACATCCTTGTAGATTTAGTTTGAACCATCATATGTGTATCATCCTTTTGTGATTGGGATTTTAATGGGGATACCCAAGTTAGGGTTTAAGGTTCATCATGGAGGTGACACAAGATTCAAAGGATAGGGACAATGTTATTAATGGTTTCACCAGGCGAGGGGTGCGAATCAAACCACCCACACCACCTTCATCATCATATGGGGGAGATTCTTTAAATTTTGAAACAAAATTTTCTCCAAGGTTTGTCACCCCATTACTTTTATGGGACATGGAGGAGATGTATGGAACCACCAAAGGGCCTTGGTGGTATTCGAAGGGCGATTGGCACCATTGAACTAGATGATTTCATCTAAGAGTTTGACATGCAACAAATGCGTAATCCCCAACTATTCATGCCCTTCATGGCATGGAAAGGTTTGTTTCAACATTTTGAAGGGCCGCCTATGGATGATTATCATGAGTTCAAGCATGCCCATGAAATTCAAATTGTGGAGTGGTTGCTATATTGGTCTCCCAATTATGTTTCTATCACTAAGGGCATTTGTGGCCCCAAGTGGTGCAACAACAATTCTTGACATTAGTTTGGTAAATGGAAGTGAAAATGCTAGTGGTAATGGAGCCATTGGAAGTGGTGGAACCATTAGAAGTGGTGGAATTACCGGGGGTGGTGGTGTAGGGGCATTCGCTAGTACATAGGGTCCATTGCTTGTATTTAACATAGTTGTGAATTTTTTCAATGAATTGCAACAGAATTACCAATGGGTTAGGATTGAAAAGTTACGGAGTTTGTAGCATTTCCAACATAAGCCCCATGATAACTTATGAAAAGTCTATGCATGGATGTGTAGGTTGATCATGGTGACACAAGGTGTCATAGAAGCCCAAGTAATCCAATTTTGGTATGGGATCTTGGACGAGCTTAGGTGTCGAATGCAGGATGCCATTTTTTTATAACCTGCCCAACCCATGTTGGCCAGTGTGTTTCAGTTGTCGAAAAGGATTGAGATGAACATGGTGGAGGAATGGGTGGTCACCCTAGTGTTTAACAAGGAAAACCCAAAGAATTTTCCAACACCATTAGGTCAACAATCATAAATTTAACCCACCAAGGCTGTACCACCCAAGGCCAAAGGAACCAAACCAAATTCAAGTGGTGGTTCCACATCTTATTCAATGAAACAAGGTGGAAAAGACAAATGTTGGTGTGCTGGGTTTCACAAGAAAAAAAATTGTCCCAATCCACCATAGGCCACAACTTCCAACCCTAATTCTAGCCAGCCATGTTCCCATTGTCATGCATATGGGCATGATGTCGACATTTGCTTCACACTTCACCCATAATTACAACAAAGTTAATTACATAACACTGATGTCATTAATGGCTAAGTTTTGGGAAGGGCCAAAAGGGGAAAGGTGTGACCAATAAAAAGGTGGCCACCAAACCAGCTCAAGGCCAACCCAACACCATTGAAGCTAGGTTTGCATGGTTGGAGGCCCTAGTCACAAGCATGGTGACCCATGTGAAATCTACTACATTTGGGCCAAGGAAGGCCAAGGATCGGGAATATGGCTAATCATATGGGTTAGATGCGGATCAAAGATTCTTTTGTGGAGCTGGTTTTTCAAGATTAGTGGCACCAAATGAAACGATGCCATATATGTCAAGAGATCATGAGTCATGGGCAACAAATGATGGAAACCATGTTATGGTTCCAAATCCTAATGAAATGATTTCCACAATTGCACCAATGACAAGAGCTAATGTGTGGTTACCAGAACCATGAGGTGTTGATGAAAGATTGGAAACTCAATGTGGTGAAGCTTAACGCCAAATGTGGTTCCCGTAATCATTTGTGTTGATAAACACCATTCCCAATCCCATGGAGGCACCAACTTTTGGTGGAGTGTCAAGGAAGGCGCTTAATTATATTCCTAGGTCCAAGGCACCCACAAGTTTGATGGGGGAGGCCAAAGTAGTGTGTTAGGCACCACTATTTTCTTCTAAAACATTGGCCATTTCAAATATTCAACCAGTGGCCGTGTTCTATTTGGTGGCCACCTTATGGGAGAATGGTGGAACATCAAATGTGATGGTTAAGTTGAAGGACATTTTTGTGCCTGCTGTAGTTCCCCATCCAATTTTTGAGGCCAACTACATGAAGGTGTCCAAGGTTTAACCTGAATTTTCACATGCGATTATGGCCAAACTTCATGACCTTCTAACATGGTTAGCCATTGATCGAGCCAGTGTTATTCTTGGGGTTGTGGTTGTGCACAATGAAGAAGGAGTGTTTCAGTTGAGGGGGGCATTGACAAGATGGTATTGACCCTTTAGGGTGTTGTTGGATTCTAGTGCCCAACCATTAACGTTGGGCAAAGCTCTTGTTAATGGTCTTGGATTCACTGATGCTGAATTTGACCCATACCCATATCACATTTTGACATCCATGGGTGGGTTAGAAAAACATGGAAATTAACCAAGTAGGAGATTATGATCTAGGTTAATCCCAACAAGCCAGCAAATTACATTATTGTGTGGGCTTGAGTAGTGGTCATGCATGTTACATCCTATGATGTGTTGGTTGGAGGTGTAGTGTTGTACCCCCTAGGGGTTACCATTCATTTTTGGAAAGAAACTACATACTATTGTCTAGGCTAACAAACATGAGTTAATCACAAGGCTTCATTGCCAGTGAGATTCATTAGGGGGCAAACAAGAAAATCTAATAAGTCAACTATGTTGGCTAGATTTGCAAGCCTCCCACATGGACTTGAGTTATTGGAAGGTAATGTCCATGATCAAGATGCATTTCCAAATGGTGAATTGGCGATGTTAGGGCCATAGGGGATGTTAATCATTTTAGTTTTTCCATTGGATCCTAGGCTACCATGGGGCACACTAATTGAACTCCAAGCATTGGCAAGTCATTATATTCATCAAGCTTGGCACATTTTGCCGTCACCAAACCTATAGTCACCATTAAACCTTAATAATGGACCTCTAGGTTTAAGCCCATTGGATACTAGGGTTATCCAATGGGATATTCCCAAGGATAGAATATGCCTACTTGAACTATTTGGAGGCATTAGTTTTGGATTAGTTGTAGTTTTATAATTCGGCATCCTAGTTCAGAGATACCATTATGTGGAAAAGGATCCACATAATGTGTTGCATGTCATGATGTTACAACAAAGGTATCCTCATTTGTTACCAACATTGGCCATACAAGGTTATCATTGTTCCTTACCAAACAACATCACCTTGTTGGGGGCACCAAATTTTGCAAGGATTGGGCCAATTGATTTAGTCATTTTTTGATGGTTGTGCTAAGGTATTCTAGGCCAATTTTTTGGGCTAGATTCAAGATTGGGACTTATAACTACCATGGCTAGATATGGGGTATAGTTTAAGTTGGCAAGTTTTTCTTTCATTCTTTTTACCATACTTCTTATTTTTTGGCTATGAACCTGAGTTACTAGCCTCAATTCAATGAGATGTGATGGCAGTAATCAACATGGATGATCCTAATGTGTGGATTTAGACATGTGAGTAGCAAGCCACCTTGTTTTGATGTATTATGCCCATGGTTATGGAAAATCTGGCAATTGCCCAACACTGGGATACATTGCATTATGCCACTACACATGGAGGTGGTTATCAACCTTAGATTTGGAGGTTTGAGCGAGGAGATTATGTTTACCTACAATAGACAACACCAACTACTTTGGATGTGACTACAAGATGTGTTATTTACGTATGTGGAAGGTTTTACCTTTTAAAGTGTTATTGTTGGAGGGTTAAGATGGTTAGACATGGAAGGACCATGTGTGCATTTATTGTGCACCATGTCATCTTCCCAATATGGATGGCCATATGGACCCATCTTTAGCCATGGTTCCAGCTAGCTTATGATCTATGTTGTGTGGGCAAGCTTCAAGAGCCACCAGTATGTTGATTTGTGATAAGTGTTCCTAAGGTTGGCATATGGGATGTCTCATGCCACCAATGGAAGCAGTGTTAGTTAGCAAATGGTTTTGCCCTTGGTGCACCCAATAGATGTAGGTTTTTAGGGTCACATAGTAGAACTAATTTAAGGTTTTCTTCCATGGTAATTTACATTTGGTTGGGGATTTGAAGGATAGCTATGGCCTACCTTAATGTTTTTGTCTTGGTTCCTTTGTTTCATGTTTTGGATTTTGGCTTAGACTTATCCTTTCATCATTTGTCTTGGTAATTTTTGTGCTTGTGACAACATCCTAAACCATGTATGGTTTTTAAAATTGAAAATTGACTAAAATTAACCTTTTAATTTTTTAAAGAAATAAGCATGGAACATTATTCCTAGTTTTGTTTGTGTAAAGTTAAAATAAAGACAATTTTAATTTAATATTTTGAATTGAAATTAAACATTTTTCATAAAAAGAAAAAAAATCACCCAACATTAGTATGGATGAATGTTGATTAACTATTACTTTTTTTCATGATTAGCTCAGTAAATTTATTTTTTATTTTTTATTTTTTGTTCACACATGGTATCATTTTGAAAAACATTCAATTTTTTTTGAAGGCATGTTATGCATAAAGGTTAGTTTTCAAATACCCATTATATTGTTCAAATATGGTAGATTTTAGGGTTTTTTGTTTGTTTGTTTTGGTGCTTTTATTTTTAGGAATAAGGTTGTTAGTTGATCAGTTAACTCCATGTGAAAAATGTCCATGGTTTTAAATCACCCACCCCACTTCCTAAAAGAATTAACACAAAAAATGAGTCATTCAATGTGATTTCTTGAGGTTAACATGAATGATTTTTAAAAAAATTGACTTTTGGTTACATACATTTTATGCTCCATTTCAATTGTTGTTATATATATTCAATGTTTCCAATGGCTTGGATTTTGATTTCAACATTCAATAATTATAACATTTATCATGTATTGGAAATGTCTAATAATGTATTATGAGATTGATGATAGAAAATTCAAGTTTGGGTGAATGTATGGTTGAGTGGCTCATTTTTTAAAAAACAAGTCCACACAAAATCCCTTCTACAATATTAGATTAGTAATTTAATTTGGTATAATTGAATAAATCCATGTATCAAATATAATAATGTCCATATTAATAGGAGCCCAAGTAAAGATTCTAAGAATACGCACTCGTGATTTTTTTTTTAAATTAAGAAAAAAAAACTTTAGTGAGTTATGAAAATATGATTTAAATCTAACCATTCAAAAAGCCTTAGTTAGAATTTGACAACAACTTTTGAGGGAAGAATTTCACATAATTTTTAAATTTTTTTTGCTATATTACATACTAAGGTACAATATGGAAGTTGGAATGAAAATGATTATGAATGTTTCAATTTTTTACCATTCCAGTCAATTAACCTATCCATAATTTTGGACTTCAAAAGTCCACTATTAAAATGTGCATGTATTTTTTCAAAAAAGTTTTACATGTACGTTTTCATAATCGAGTATTTAATTTCAAACCAATTCCCAATTGATTTTCTTAAGATTATATGTTTTGCAAAACCAAAAAATGTCATAGATATGTTCATTAATGCATACACCCCTTTACATGTGTAAATAGAATTGTTATGTTTTCACTATAGATGATGTTATTGAAAGTCGATGCCATTAAATATGCTTGTGCATTTTTAAGGTATTTCATCATGTTGTTGAAGAGGAATTGGGAAACCTTTGAAAGAGATAATTTGACAAGATTTTAGCCAAGAAATGGGGAAGTAATTAAAGAAATCTCTTAAATAATTGGTTGGGAAGTGCTAGGAAATGGGAGGGTTAGGATTTTGGCACTACAAAATTTACTACACAATTTTGACAAGTAAATTAACATTTCAAGAATAATTTGCTTGATTGGGAAGTTGTTCATCATGTTACAACATGATTTGAATTTGTGAAATGAATGAGTAGGGTGTGTCTTTTAGAGGTTAAAATATTCAATCATTTGTCTTTGGCACATGTTCATGAAGCAAACAATTTTTGAAGAAAATTTTATATATGATGATTTGTGCCATATTGGCAAGAACTATTTGTGATGGGATAATATTCCAAAGAAACAAAACTTCTAGGGTATTTCAAACCCAAAAATAATGTGAAAATATTGCTCTAAATAATCTTTGCAAGCTTCAAAACAAGTACCTTATAATGAAAGTGTATTTTTAGTTATGTTCATGTAGATATTAAATACCAAAAATTACCATGTAGGCACATAGGTGTTTGCATGAACAAATTGCATGCTAACCAAGACACAAATGATGGTGTAGACATTTGTTATGAGAATTTGAAGGATAAATTGAAAAGAATGAATGCCAAATTGAAAGTGAAAATATTGGGTTGGTTGATTTTTAACTTGTTGATAATGTACTCACTCATTATTATTATGTACAAGTCGTAGAAATAAGGAAGACAAAGGGAAGAATGATAATTCTTAAGGGCATGGTGAATGACACAACATATTCTAGTTTCACACATATGTGTTAAAAGCACATAATTGCAAAGGTCCAATTTGTATTGCACAACGTTGGCACATTACATTGTTAAGCTAGATCTTCACCTTGCACAAACATAACATTGGTTCAAAATAATCTTCATTTAACATGTGAAGAATGGTTTCACATTAACATTGTTTGCCCTAACAATGATAAAATGACCATTGGAGCATGGTTGATTTAAAGATGAAAGAGGAGAGTATGATTGCAAAATATTTAAAACAATTCCCAACACCATCAACTTACACATAGATATACATAATGCACATTGATAGTCATAGTTACTATCGATGGTGACTCACATTAAAGTTTACAACATGATAAGTTGAATTGTTGGCTCCAAGATCAATAAAGCAATGGAGAGATGGAAAATGTAGTAAAAGGATATGGGAAAGAGGGGGAGGAAAGAGAGATTAAAGTTAAAGGATGATTTTGATCAATATTCTAGAGATGAGTAAAGACACATATCTAATTTGGCATGAAGTTGTTGCATTTGAGGTCTTCAAATTGTAAGTGTGAGAAGTGAATATTCTTGCTGAAGTTTGGTGTCTAAAGGCATTTGATGCAACCATTCCACCACCTATTGATTTCAATTCATGTGACTATTTAAGGGCATTTCAATTCCAAATATTTTCATTTTGGTTGAAAACTAATTCACATAAGTTTGTATGTTATTTTTTATTTCATCAATGGTTACATTTTTGCTAAATTTTTTGCTTTGAAAGGACTTGTATCTTAATAGTCACAATTGTGTAGGTATGACATTCATGAGGTTGTGGCCAATGTTGTTTGGGGCGGGGGGTGGGGATGGGGGAAGATTTTTCATTGTGGTGGAAAGAAAAAGCTAATGTGAATTATCAAAAGGTTTTTTTTGGAAAAAAAAATTATGAAAGTCATCATATTTTGAGAAAAAAATTCACATGTCACCATGTTTAGACAATGAGTTCATATAGGTTGCCAAAATTAGGTAAGGTTCCAAAAAACATTCTACTTTATTGTTTGACCTCTATCCAAATTTGGCTCATTCCCCTTATCAATGATTAATACTCCACCTACCTGACAAAATTGAAAAAAAAAGCCCTTGTTGTGACCCCGTTTAGGGTCAAAAGAAAACATTATCATCAATTGTGTTTATGTTGGATATGAAAGAAATAAAAAATAAATAAAAATTTCCTTGGAAATATTTGTGTTTGTTGGATATTGTAGCCTAGGGTTAGTTTCCACATTGACAAAACAAATAATTATTATTTTTCTCAAAAAATGAATTTGATTAAATTTTTTGAAATTAAATAATTTTCCATCATCTATTATAACATTGTGATATGAGTAGTGAAATTATTCAGAATGTAGCCTATGATAATTATAATGATTTTCAACATGTCAACTTCACATTTTCACAAAATTTCATTTCACTATTTTGAGGATTATTTAATGACAAAATTGACCTTAGGGTAAGGTACACAATCTTTAATATTCATTCTAAGGGCTTTTTCAAAAAATTGTGATGTAAACATGTTGGTGACCATCCACAAGAGCGATTAGCCATACTTGGCTATAGGTTAGAGAGAAAAGTAGAAAATTTTAAGAATCCTACTATATTTTAGTGACTTGTTGGAACCTATTATTGTCTTAAATATGGCAATTTCAGAATTTTGTGACTTTGAAGTCACTCTAATGGCTTTGGTTCAATTTTTTTCACAAATCTCCTTGGAATGAGTTGTATTGGATTTTTTTTTGTCACCTAAGCAAATTAAAATGCTGATTGGTTCCCTTTAATTGGCCATCAATAGTGATGCCCATGTTGATGAGTTCAAGTTGTACAATTAGGAAAATATCCTCTAAGTAAAATATTCTCTAAGTAATGTTTTTGTATGGTATGGAAGACCCTAATAAAACACTTGCAAATAGAAATAATCCTATTACCAGAAATATGCAAAATATTTCATTGTGCAACATTTTATTTAATTCACATGGCAAGAACCACAATATGTTCGTCATGAGGAGATGACAAATCTTGGGAATAGTGGTTGAACTAGTGTGAAACAAATGAAGTTTCATTCATAGTTTGGGGATACATGGAACCTTTTCATTGGTACCTCATGAGCAATGCCTGGTGGACCAACCCTAAATGATGATGAGTAGGGTTTAGGGTCTAAAAGTTTTGTTTCTCTCCTTTGCAAAACCCACAAATGTTGCAAAGTCTTTCTCTTCAACCAACAACCAACACTTTAGTTAGACTCCCTATTGTTGTTTGTTGTTTCTTTTTCCCCCCCCAAAGCCCAAAACCCTAGAGAAAAGTTTGGGCATGGAACCCTTTCCCTCCCTCCCATAAAGGAATGCATTGAAGTAATGGGCAAGTAAGTAGCCTTGCTTCTCGAGCTCAATGATATTACAGGATATTTCAAAGTGCCGTTCAACACATGAATGGCAAGACCAATCATTCGGTGTAAGGTAAAGCTTGAGTGTAAAGACTTGCCCCGATTTTAAGTTTTTCTTGTGATACCCAGTGGGTATCATCATGGGTATCACAAGAAAAAAGGAGAAATGGGGGGGGGAGGGGATTTTGATGAATGAATGCTTACTCTGGAGGTTTCAAAAAATGAAATGCTCATTGAGAAAAGAGAGAGAGAAAAAGGAGTTATGTAAAAAAATGGTTGTAAATAACCCATCAAGGCAATGAGAACAACCTCCGTAGTACATACCCCCCCTAGGGAGTAGTAGTACATTGGCAACTTTCACACATGTTTGTCGAATAATTAATTAATTAAATTTGAAATTTCCATTTCAACAAAGAGAATATTCTAAAAAAGATCCAATGCTTTCTTCCTTCACAAATTTTGGTTATTTGAAGAAATTTTTTTTTGGGGTGAAAAAAAATTCAACATTTCTGTAAATAAAATAAAATAAAATAACATAAACATAATATAATTAGTGTCAAAGCTGCCAAGGTAGTAAGTAGTAAGTAGGGTTGCCTAGTCTCCGGATAAAGGTCAACACAAACTGTACACTAGGATTTGGTTGGATAAAGGGAAAGTGAATGGTGATCTCATCAATGTTGTAGTTTTCTTTTTCCTCAAGATCAGCAACCTGGGAAATCAAAAAAAGGAAGATTTTACCTTGGAAACATGCACTCTCTTTTTAGCATCCCTATTATGGTGGTCATTGGATATGGCTAACCCATCTCTAGAACCATGGTAGATATTATTGAGTGAAGAAGAATGAGGCCAACTTACTTACTTACTTACCTACAATGGGTTTGCTCACCAAACACTCTATGCTTAAATCCTTTATGGATCTTTGTGTTTTATATCCCCTCCTTCCTTTCCATGCATATGACAACAACAACAACTGACATACATAGTTGCACATTTTGCCCCTGGGGCTGAGGTGAGTTTTTCATCGGCATGATCAGTTGTTCCTTTTGTCCCTCCACTAGCCTAAGTTATGGAAGAAAGGGGGATGATCAATTGACTTTGGAGGCGGAGTTTTGGCCAAACACTAGTAGCTAGCTGATTGCAATCCCCAAAGGACCGTCTCTTCTTATGATTGAACATTATACCACATGGGAGGAGGGGAGGAGTCATACCATGATGATGATGATTATTATAATTATTATTAGTTCCCCTATGGGGCTCCTCTTTCGAAGTTTTCAATTCTAGATAGACTAGTGGATTGTTGGAAGGTATAGAGCAAACTCACACTCAAACTGACTTGTTGAGAGGAATGTTTTTGCATAAGGTAATTGACCCCGTACTCATTCCCCCTTTATTGACATACAATTTTTTGTCTCTTTGAGTTTATGGGTGCACAATGAGATTCAAACTCTCTCTCACCTCACAATGAACCTATAATTCCCTCTTTTTTTTTGGTTGTTATTGGATTTTTTTGTGACATGTTTGAAGATTTGGTTCTAAAGCTATGGTCTCCTCCCCCCCCCGCCTCTTCACTAGTCAATCTAATGGAAGTTCAAAAGCAATCAATCATTTGTTACTTGGTTACAATGTGTTGATTGAGAGAGCTTCAAGAAAACAAGGTGGGTGAACAAACAACACATGTGTAGTTCCACAATCTAGAGTGGGCCATTTAGGGGTCAAGAAAAATCATCCATTCAAAATTTGTCCAAAAGAGAATGTAAAACATCCCATGTCAAATATCCCATTTGCAAAGGTGCAAAGATGAATGAAATAAGCAATGAAGTGGCCCACAAGCATATGCATTTTCTAGCTAGCTCTAATAATCAGGACATGACACCATGAGCAATGTACCCACCCCTAGAAGATTGTTTCATTAATGCTATATTTACATCCATTTGAAGGATGTTCAATATCAATGAGTGGTGTAGAAATTAAACACAAATCACAAATGAAGAAATTCTAGCATCATCCAAATTTCTACATTGACAAAATCCCCCCAAATTCTAGCCTCCAAAAACCACCATCCAAATTCGGTATTAAAGATGATGCTAGAAATCAATTCTAGATTTGTAGTTTATGGATGCTAGAATTGTATGGTAAATTTTTTAGTTTAGTCTGTATTAATGTTGGGGTAATATTCCAACTCTTATGATACCAGGACTGGCCTCTAAACAGGTAGGCACTAAGCCAGACAAAACTGTATTGTGGGGGAGAGGTGGGGGTTTAGGGTTTAGGGTTTATTCTAAAATCTTCTTCGAGTGGGGTATAAGACAAGCATAAATATGTTTCTTTGCTGGAATGGGGCAATGATATATGCCTAGGAACAACAAGTATTGTGTACAATAGCACATGAAAACAATATGAAAAACAAGTATCAAAGATGATGAAGCCTTTGAAACCAACCAACTCCCCCCCCAACCCCCGCCCCACCCCCACCCCTTCCTTACATGATTTGTCAATAGTTGAGCGAGACTGGTATGGGTCCAGGAACATGAAAGTTGTATTTGTGAACTGTATTGCGGCATTAGTGAGTGAGTGAGTGAGCGAGCCCACCTCTTTGATTTGTGTTCAAATATTGATGACGGTTTGGCTCAACTAGTCAAGTGGAGCCACTTACTTTGCTAGGGGGTTGAGAGCTAGCAAGTGAATAGTTAGTTTTCTAAGTCCAAAACTGTTGAATAGCAAATCAGGCTTGAGAGCTAGTGAGTGAACAGTTTCTCCAAGTTGAAGAAAACCGTTGAATAGCAAATCAGGCTCTTGTCCCCATTTGAAGGCAGCTTCAAAGGAGTGCCCTAGAGATTGTGCTTGCCAGAGGACAACAAGGTTGTGACAATTTCTCTTTTCACATGATTCAACCCATTTTTGCTTTCGTACTCTTCTCAAATGTTATCTAGTTTTCACTCTCATGACAAAAGTTACCAATCCAGCTACCAAACCCTAAACCCTGAAAGTACACCCATTTTAGAAGCTAGTCTCATTTACACATTCTCTTTTATAAATGGGACTAGCTTATAAAAACAATGTGTAAAACAAGAAAAGTGTGTGTGTGTAGTCTATCTGCTGCAGAGAGGGCTTCTTCTATTTCAACTTTACAAATCTCACTTCAAAATAGTTTCATAAATATAGTATGAAATTGTCAATGATGGTCAATTGTTGATTGAGTATTTTTGAGTGATACCATTAGAAACATCACACCTTGATTTTATTGGATCCATCCAACCTCTGTCTCCTTCACGATCAATTGTCGATTCAATATTTTGGAGTGATATCATTAGGAACATCACACCTTGATTTTGCTGGACCCATCCGACCCCTGCCTCCTTCCAGTCTTCAGTCCTTGCTAGTGTGGAGGAAAGGGCAGGTATTAAAAATTGCATCAAACCCCTTTCGGGTATCAGGTCTGATATCAGAGTTGATTACTCATGGTTATCAAAATATCAAATATTCGATTCTGATGTATAACTGTGCTTATCAAAATCAAATTCCTGATTATTATATATCACCATGGTTCTCAAACTTTTGAAAAATCAAATGACTGCCTACAAACTGCCAGATATTTGCCGGTTCTTTCACGAAGCCTGGTGTCTCTTTGAGGTTTTTGAAATACCCAGAACCAGCAGTTCTTTGATTCTGATTATTTTTTCACATACCCGGACTCAGGTGGTTCTTTGATTCCGAATTGTTTCAAATACCCGCAATCAGTGGTTCTTTGATTTTGATTTTGATTTTTTTCAAATACCTGGAACTGGTAGAGTATTGAAAAATTCAAACACCCGTCCCACACTGCTCTGCACCGGTATTGCTCTTGTATATAGATAGGTCTACACCGGGTATCAATATTGGTATGAGTACTGGTAACAAGGAACCTACCGGGCTGGGATGGATTGAGGCAACACCAGCCTTATGATACCAGCACCAGCCAGTTAGGGACCTGAAGTAATACCAGTCTTGTATCAGTTTCACATCATTTTAAATACCCGGGATATACCTGCTTCATACTAGCCAAAAATTTGTCTTGTACCTGGACCAGGCTGGTATGAGTCTTTTAAAAAAAAGTACCCAATTTTGAAAATTGGTATGAAAATTGGAAAAGCATCCAATACCTGGACACTAGTAATAATAGCAACCCACCTAGACTAAACAAACCGTCTAGCCAATCAACAGCAGGTGTTAGGCTTCCGCTGTGCCTTGTACCAGCCAGCCTCAGCAAACTATAACAAAAATGTTGGGCCAAAACCATTTTGCTGAGCCAAACTGGCATGTTTTGACTTTTTGTTCATCCAATTCACCTTTGCTGGACCACATGCTGAGAGCTTGGTCTTAGTGCAAGACTTTTGCTTAGGGGGCTTGCACAGTTATGGGGTAGAAGAAGTGCAGCACCCTAATATCTATCCCCTACCTGCACTACTATGCTGGTTTGAACATATTGAAAATAAATAAAATTCAACAGCATGGTAATAAGAGTTGTCAATACCGACCATGCCGGTTGTCTGTTCACATTTGGACTTTGATTTTTATTTTCGTAGCATTTTTTGAACTAGTTTTTTTAAGTATACAGATAGGTTCTAAGAACTTCTCATCATTTAATGGTAAATTTCTCTTGGGATGCTAGCCAATGATGCAACATCAGAAAATTGAAAAAAAATTCATTGTTGATAATTATTGATGTGAAGATTTAGCCAAATTTCATTATAAACTAAAATATGAAAGGAAACAAGCAACTTATCATGTAATAATGTGTTTGCCCTTTATGACAAGTTCAAACTTCAAAGTGAAAGCTTCCCTTACTCGGTCTAGAACTTTCATCTTGATGCATGCACTTATATGGAACATGCCCATCCATCATATGCACATGTAATCCTCTAGATGTCACTCCGATATTGGGTCAAGTTTGAACCAAAATTTTTTATGCCCAAATCCTACACTAATTATGGTGCATTCACACTTGATGTCAAGTCAGTGTTGAATGGAAATCTAGGTGGCATCCTAGGTGGCACCCATTGTTAAATGAGTGATAACTTAATGTTCAGTGAATGTTAGCTTAACATAAAATTTTCATAGTAAGTTTAAGTCCTAAATGGCTAGCATGGTGTTAGGGGACTCAACACTAGAGTCCCTAACACCAAGTGTGAATGCACCTTAATACATAGTCTCTTCCTTATGGGCAAAGGAAAAAAATATTAAGCATCATTTGATAATTTGGTTACTTTTTGGAACCTATTGTAAAAAATTGGTAATTTGGTAATTTTCTTTTTGAAATTTGGAAAATTTGGGCCATTTTTTTTTCCATAAAAAAACCTTTGTAAAAGTTTCAAATCAGATTTTTCCAGCTAAAAATTTGATGAAAATTGTCCACCAAAAAAAAAACCCTTTTGATGTTATTTGACACCTGAAGTTATTTGACATGTTCTTGGGATTTTTGGGGAACAATGGGTTACATATCAGAATTGGTTCTTAGGTTGTTTGAGAACCATGATTACATATCATAACTGGTTATTTGTTGATTTTTTGATGACCAGGGTTATAATGCTTGGTTATGTTTTGCCATTTCTAATAACCATCCAACACTGGTGCTTATGATGAATTTGATGAAACACTAATTTGAACCACATCTTGACTCTGAAAGGCAGCATAGGCTATCAAATCCAATTGTCAAATATTGAGCCAAAAAAGGTGTTAACTGGAACACCTCTAGTGATCAATGTTTCATTCATCAACAAATTTTGTCATTTTTCCAACAAGAAAATTGGGAAAATTTGGAATTTGTTAATAAAAAAATTCTAAATTCTACTAATTTTTTCTAATTTTTTGGGAAAATTTGGAAATTTTCAATGTCAAAAAAATATTGAAAAAAAATAAAATCAGATCTAGATCTTAATTGGGTTTCTTTTGTTGGTAATTTGATGGGTCACTTTTGTATGCTCGACATTTTAGGGTGGGAGAAGGTTAGACTAGAAATGAAAGGAATGAATGAATGAAGAACCTCCAAAGCAACTCATTCCATTCCATTCCATTGCTCTCTCTCTCTCTCTCTCTCTCTCTCTCTCTCTCTTTTATGGGCCCGTTTGAGGATTTGCAATTTTGGGTGTTGTCTCTTTGAGTGTCGTCTCTTGGTTGGATGTTGGTTCTCTCTTCTTGTTGTTGTTTCCCTTTTTTTTGCATCTTCTTTGTTTCTTTCGGGTAGGTGCTTTTTAATTTCATAAAGCTCGGTAAGGTTTCATCATTACATCTGAAGTCATGTAAGGATCTACAATGAAATATCAAAGATGCAGTCTTCCATAGTCAATCAGGGGACACATTATGTGGACACATTAGGAGGTCCCTCTTTCTTTCACCACACTTTTAGTTTTAGAGGGCCTTTTTGTCATCTAGCACATCTCCACCCACACTCCTTATTTGGGCCTTTTACCAATGTTTTCCACATGCAACATTTTGTGGTGTTCATCAATTATTTCCCCCCATCTTCATTTATAAACATGAAAAAATGGATAATATGTTTAATTATGCTATGTTCACAGAAAGGTGAGTAATTTTTCAGTGATTTCAATGCAAGTAAGTAAGTTACTGAAAAATAAATAAATGAGGGTTTTGCGGTAAAGAAGGAAGGAGAGAAACAGAAATTTTTTTAAATTAAATTTTTTTTCCCCCAGTATTCAGCAAAGTCAATATAAAATTAAATTTATTCTGAAATATTTCAGACATATCTAAAGAAAAAAAATCCCCAAAAATTTGAACAAAGAGAAAAATTTGAATCAATAATATATGTGTTGAATCTGACATCAATGTAGGGGATACCAGACAAACACTGATTTTCCACACTCAACAAAATAGAAATAGAAATAGAATTTTGCTTGAGTGTCTGTCCACATGCTGTCTTGCTCCTGTGCCTGCTGCTGCTGCTGCTGCCCCAGGCTAGATAGAGCCCCCAATCAACAAGAAGATCTAATAATAAGTTGGGGAAACAAACTTGTGAGCTACAAACACACAGAAGGGAAGGGAAGGGAAGGGAAGGGAAGGGAAGGGAGAGGGGAAAGGGTATTCATTCATTCCAGCCACTGATTTGCAATGCTCTCCATATTGTTTCTTTTGCATGTTTTTGCCTCATTGTGAAAATGATTGCTTGTTTGTTGTGGACCCTTTTGTTGTGACAGTCAGAGTCAGTGTTGTTTTCACTCATCATCCAATCTTACCAACTGTATGAATCTATGAATGAACAAATGGTCGCCGAGCCAATGAACCAAATCATCTCTGACCTTCCCGTACTCAACTGGGATGGTACAGAATTTGGTGGTTCTTTCAAGCCTGCCCCTCCCCCCTTACCTTTTTTTTTAAAGAAAAATTAAATTTATTTATTTAATTTTTTAAGCCTTAGTTCAACTAAAATTGATTTGTAACCATTCACCGAAAGGAATATATGATGCAGAAGATGGGAACATGTGCATTCCATGTACAACTACTACGGAAAATCCCTATTCCACCTAGGAACATGATGATTCTGGTAACGTAACATGCCATTCCGTCAGGTGGTAACTGGCTGGTAACAGGTTCTAGCAGAGTCTGTTCCAGCACATGCTTTCATAGTGCCTAGGCTGGTTAGGCGATAATTAATTTATTTTTAAATTGCCAAAAAATCTGAAAAAAATAGTTTTTTTTGCCATGCCAAAAAGCTGAATGAAGCTCTCAAGCACAATATAGCCTCCATTATTTGATAGTACAATATTGAATTGTAAAATCTTATTATTATTATTATTATTATTATTATTATTGGCGAACATAGCTGACAAAAAATAATAATTATTAGGAATCTTGCTGTGGAACTAACCTGAGAACCAGCCTAGGTACCACCCCTAGGTCCTAGGTACTACCCGTAGTACCTGGGATGGTTTGGTAGCAAAGTGCCTAATACTTATTATTATGTTTTTTTATCATTTACTTTTGCCAGTAAATAATAACAATAATAACAATAATAATAATAATAATAATAATAGTGTACAGAATTTAGAGTGCATGATTTTTCACCATCACAAAAAGCACATGAGCACACCATGCCATGTAGTGCAAACAAAGCTTATGATGACCCATCTTCTACCATCTTATACCCAAAGATCTCTTCACACTAGGTGGATCATTAAAATACACAAGGTCCATGCCTCTATGCCATAATATTTACAATCATTCTATTTGGATTTAGACATAAGTGCAGTGCTTTTAAAATAAAAATAAAAATAAAATATTTATTATTATTATTATTTTGGTGTGAAATTTCGAAATATTGAAAAAGAATTCATATTTTTTCATTGCAAATTCAATGATTTTTTGAATTTTTATTGC
>Ga0116231_10006889_pt1 | contig 21263 bp, 22 predicted proteins | sample S1TSphgellanicum_2_FD_89695 | JGI IMG/M metagenome (GOLD analysis project Ga0116231, IMG submission 89695) | Host-associated microbial communities from peat moss isolated from Minnesota, USA - S1T2_Fd - Sphagnum magellanicum MG | ecosystem: Host-associated > Plants > Peat moss > Unclassified...
GTTTTTGGTTGCACATTTCCCCTTCCGATCTTTTTCTGCGGATTTTACAAGTTGGGGACCCACCCCTTGTGGTCTCTTTTGCAGGGGGGCCTTCTCCCCACCCCACACCCCCCCCCTGCCCCCCCCCCCCAAAGCAAGAGTCTATCTTCTGTAATTTAGTACACAATTACATATATGCTGTTATTGTATTCATATGTGTGGGGGTAAAGGTGCTTCCAATTTGTAGCATGTGAGATCTCACTCTCTTGCATCTGAGAGGATCTGTGGAGCTTATCTGGATGTTTTTTTTTGCAGGCGTGAGAGGCATTTTCAGAAGAAGAAGAAGAAGAAATCAAGGCAAAAGGGATTGAAGGAGCGGAAAGGAAGTGTTTCTCAACTAGCTATTCATGAGTTGGAAAATGACTCAATGGATGAGGAGGGTCCATCTGCTGAGATTGTTGAGGAAGACGATTCTCCCACAGCTAGTTCAACATCACTTGGTTCCTTGGGTGGATGTGAACCTAACCTGGCAGAGTCTCTGGAAATTGAGATTTGTGAACAAGCTGGACAAGAGGTGATGGGCAGAGATGAGGAGGTGATTGCAGGGGAGGATGTATGCACCAAAGAGCCTACACTACTACAAATGCAGAAGGAATTGATTGACTCACAAGCTTCTCACAAAGACTTAGGTCCAGATGACAAACAGGAATGTCATGATGAGGTTCATCAGACTGCTTTGCATGTCTGCTGCATGGATGGATTGCTCTGCTCTAAAGCAACCATGGAAGAGGGAACAACACAGCAGCTTCAGCAGGCTCGGGCTCCCTTCGATGGAAAAGTGTTGGGTATTTCTGAAAATTCTCAGGGTCTTGTCCAAATGGAGTCAGGTGAGAATGGTCTTGTCTGCCTGACAGTGGAGCAACAAAATTCAAGCATGGAGTTCAAGAGGCAAGAATTGGAGCACAAAGTTGGAAGGGCTATCAAGGACCACGCAAGTGCTGAAGAATACCCACAGTCATCTGTTTCCAATAGGACTGGGAGGGATTCTCGTAGCATGGAAACCAAATATTTTGAAGGATCTCAGAGCATGTCCTTCCAGCCATTTCGAAAGCCAACAAGTAGTGCTGGTTCTGTGTATTCAGCAAACTCTGGATCTGCAGCTAGTTTTTGGTTTGGAGCTCCTACTCCACGGCCATACCGGAGCAAGCCTGTGATGAATAGAAGTGTTCCTTTGTGTGGGAGTCCCCATGTTGCGTGGACAAGGAAGACCCAACAGCCTGCTGCAGTGGACTCTGCAACTGAGAGTCTCGATGATGAGAGTGGAAAGAGTGATGTGGCTGCAAGTATGCTTCACAAGACCATGGAGTTGTTTCCTGAACAATCTCATGCTTTAGATGAGGACTTACTATTGATCACTAGTGAAGCACCCAAGGAGGAGAGCAGAAACCTTGAGAAGAGGGAGGCCAAGCCTGCTGTGCTGCCAGCAACTTTTGGAGGCATTGTCAGCAGCATGAGCAGTATGCCTTCAAACAGGTTCCATCTGGACACAAATTCTGAAGACTGGCCATGCCTACCCCATAGGTCTGGTGCGACCACTGCATGTGATCCTAAACCCACAAGTGTATTGGTTTTGGCTGCAAATTCCATTGAACCAGAGGCTGGAAGTGTCCCTTGTCCTGAAGAACTTCTGAAGCTGGAAGAAGGGCAGGTTGAAAGGTGTAGTGTCAGTCCAGATGTTCTGGTAGGCTCATTAAGTGTGCCTCTTGGTAAGTTTGCAGCACAACCCAGTGTCACATCACGAGCTGGTGTTGGAAGGTCTTGTTCTTCTCCTTCCTTGTCATGGGCCCAAGTTGGCAGTCCTTCCTACACAGCGGTGCTTGCAGCCCCTGCTGCTCTGAAGCACACTCAAGAAATGGATGGTGGCAACACCCATCACCTATATGATATGGCATCTGGTAGCCTGGACATTGCAGACACCGCTCTTGATGAACACTCCAAGGAGTTTTTTGCAGGTTCAAGTCATTGTTATAGAGGTGCTTCACCCAGGCATCATTTCCCTCTCATGAGCCTTGCACCCAAGCATCTCAAGTATCATGCTGGGCCTGCTGTGGAGCATAGAGAACAAGGAGGCTTGCTGAAGCAAGGATCCTGGCTCAGTGGCACAGGACGATTCTTGGCTGCTGCGAAAGTGTGGCGACCCGTTCGCTCCAGTGGTGGTGAGCATACAGAAGACTCTTCCTTGAGAGGTTCTACTGTTAATGAAAATGTTACTGCAGACACCACCAACTCACCTACTGGTGGCAGTGTAAGAATGCAGTTGGTGGTTGCTGAGGATAGGAATGCAAGTTCAGTGTTAAAGGGAAGGAAAGAAGAAGATTTTGAGGCGGGGGAGGAAGAGAGTTGTTGTCTAGAGGCTTACAGCAGCAGCAGCAGCAGCAGCAATGAGAGAAGAGTTTTTGAGCATAGCAATGAAAAAACTGAGCCAGACCAACAAGGTCTACTACACGCTAGTTCTGGTGACCACCACAAGGTGGCTGAAACTGAGTCAACATTGCATGAGGAAGGCTATCTAGAAGATTGTGAGGCAGGTGTTGAACATTTTCATTCTGAACAGGCTGATGGGTGTGCCCCTTACGATTCAGATGAGGAGGCAGATGTGAACAGCCCTGATGAAGGACCTGCTTCTGTTGAGAATAAATGTGAAGATGCTGCAATAGTGAAGTTGACTGTGAGTCATTCAGCTTGGATCGCAGAAGCGCTAGACTGCCATTACATGAGTAAGCTTCTGTGCAGTCCAGTGGCCTTTGTTGATCTTGTTTCTGTGATGAGCTTCAGCTTGAAATCGAATGGCATTTTGTTACTGGAATCAGATCGTGTCCTGTCTGCCTGTCTGTCTTCCAAATGGGTTGTCTGTCTTTCCTGGGTTCAAAGATTCTATTGACCTTGAGTGCCTTGCTCCAGGAGTGATTGAAGACTTGTGGGTGTGAGTACGTGATGTTTTTTTGCATCTACTTTGCTGATCAGCTGCCACTTTGCATTGTTGTACAGGATGGATTAGAGCAATTGAAGACCCAGAAGCAGTTCATCACACAGAGCTGCCTGAGCAGAATTGTACAGAAGTGCTGCAATCAGCAAGGTGGGATGAATTTCTGGAAAGTGCTCGTAGAGCCAGGTGGTGAGGGTGATAATTCAAAGCCTGCAGAAGAAAAACCCGTTGGGTTCAAACATTGGATTGCTTTTTTGAGAAGGATCTTCTTTATCAGTTCAAATTGCAAGAGGCAGCAAGGCTTTTTTTCTTGAGTGGGAGGAAACAAGTCTCTGGGATGAATGGTGGAGAAAGGTGGGAGGGAATGAGCGAGGGAGGGGAAGAGGAAGGGTGGTGGAAATGAATGATACCAGGGCTGAGGAGGCAGATGAGAGGACACTTGACAAAAATGCTGCTGCAATTGACATAGTTCTCTTGAGAGCACAGTTGAAGAAGAACATTCCAGCTGCTCTTTTGTCTGCTTCTGAATACGCATGGATGAGAGGCTGCAGGAGACTCTGTACACACAATGAAGAAGATATGAGGCAAGTTCTCTGCTCGTATGTATGCCTATGCTTTTGATCCATGTGGAGGGACTACTACAAAGGATATTCTAAGCCCAGACTGCTGATGATGCTTGGTTTTCTCTTGTTGGTGAACAGTCAAGTCAGTGGTCGTAACTGTGTTGCAATTTAGGTGATGACTGTGTGCTTTACCATTGGTTCTGAGAGACAAAACACTGAGTGTTAGAGAGTTTTAGGATAAAGAAAAAAAAACTGTAAGTGAAAATGTAAGTTTAACAAAATGGTGCGAAGTAGAGAGAGTAGAAGAGGTGGCTGGTACATACATACAGACCATGCAGAAAAAAATTGAGAACTGAGGTTGGCAGCATGCCCGGAGGCAGTTTGTCCATGTGCAAAACCCATGGCTTTTACAGTCGGCTCATAACACAAATGAGAAAGTAGAGTGAGAGCAGACATGTCATGAGTGTATGCAGAAGAAGAAGAAATCTGACAATTGCCAATTGGGGAATCCTTGTCAAGAGGAAGAAGTTGAGAAAAGAAAATGTAACGATAGTGACAAAGATGATGATGGCAAGCAAGCAAGCAGACACATAGCATCACCATCATAACCATGATTGTGATCATGGTGAGAAGGACTGGGATGGCATTCAAGGTTTTATGCACCATACCCAGATGACAATGATGGAGCATGCAGCCATCAATCAAGTATTGCTCTGTATCGCTTGCCATTCAGCGTAGGAGAAACCCATAGTGGGGAGCTCAGATAGTTATGTGGAAGTGGCAGATCATCCACCCAGAGATTCTTGATCAACCACACAGAGAGAGATACAATGACCAGAGGAGGTCAAATTTTAGCATGGAAATGGACTGGGTCGCCTTCAACTGGGGGGTAGGCAGACACACCCACCACCCATCATTAGCAAAAGGAAAATCGGAGCAACTGGAGGAAGAAGAAAATATAGAGAGAGGTTAGAGCAGCTCAGAGATCTTTATCTCTTTCAATGCACATTTGTTGCCAAAGACTTAGGAGCAGCAGCAGTACCTGGAGAAAAACCACCCATTTTTAAGATGCAGATAAGTTTTGTTTTACCTGACCCGGTTGTGCCGGTAAAGCTCCTGGTGGTGTTGGTGGTGGTGTGTGTGTGTGTGTGTGTTTGTTTTTTCTTCAGTGGCAATGAATGGATAGAAAGTCTCTCAGCTTTATCTCTCAAAGATGATGTTGAGAGTAACAGGTATACACTCACAGTGTTTTCCAAGACTGGCAAGAACAACATGACACAACTGTTTTTGTTGCAAGAGTTTAAACACACTGATGTGCTATACGATCATCATGCATGTGTGGCTCTTCACAATTCCTGCTCCTGTTGTTACAAAGGTGTGGTAGATAGAGAAACATCAAGTATGCTCACTTTCTTGAGAAAAAGAGCTCCATTCTCTAAACCCTAAAACCCTAAACCTTCACATTGTGGAAGATGAAGAGGCTCACAAGGATATGGAGTGAAGAAGACAAGAAGAGAGCACATCTTTGTGGAGGAAGGAATCTCACAGGTAGGTTCTGACAGAAACACTAGAGAGCACAATCTGTTGTGGAAGAAGAAAAAGAGACTTAGAGAGCACAATCATTATGGAAAGTTTCACAGGTACTCTGGGAGAGAGAGAGGTTTAGGGTTTCGAGCTCAAGTGCTTGTTTGTTCTAGTGTTTTGGCAGCTTCTTGCTTGTCTCCTGCTGTTTGTATTGCTGGTGCTGCTGAAGATGGCGCTGAAGATACATAGATGGGATTTGGCACCCGAGCTGCTACCTAGCGATGACGATCCTCCTCCTCCTTCAGACTGAATTAATTCTTCTTCTTCTTACCATGAAGCCAAGAGAGCAAGCATATACTCACACAGATTCCAACTCCCGATCATCGCGCCTTTTTGCTGCAGCTGCATGCGCAACATCAGCATGACAGACTGGAGCCAGGTCCCACTTCTTTCCTTCCACGAGAGCTTGTCAGCATTATCCCCTCCTTCTACTCGCTCGTTCTGGTTGTGTTGCTGTCGTCCACTGTCATCTTCTGCGCGCAGAAGGTGGCAACGACTCTTCTTGAGCTATGGCGACGCTAAGAGTTCAATGTCAATCCCCGATCCTGTCTGCCCAAGGGATTGTGCACAGGGCCGAGGAAGCTAGGAACCGCTGCTGCTGCAGCAGCAGCAATTGGCAGCAGCATGTAGTGCTGCATCGCATAGACGGACTTGCCAGTTCCAGCTGCGGCGGCAGCAGCAGCAGGGGAGTTCCTGGTCGTCTCACATGCTCGCCGACGCCGAAGAACTCCGGCTTCTTCTTCCACACGCGATTTTTGTCGCCATCATCCTGGTCCGATTCTTCCAGAGGACCGGCGCCGTGGTCGGGGCTCGTCGCTGCGCTGCGGCAGCCGAGCTCCGTGGAAGAAGCAAGTGGCAGTAGTGACAATAGCAGCAGCAGCGGTGGAACCACCACCACAACGATCGTGCCTTCCGAACTCAGCGAGCAAGAGGAGTATGCCAAGGAATGGGCTCACAAGCCGCGTCGTATCGCATTGTTCGTGGAGCCATCGCCATTTGCGTATGTCTCACAGCAGCAGCTTCTTCCTGCTACCCCTTGATGAGCCTTTGCTTCCTCTTCTGCTCTGTTTGCACCTTACCCTTAGTCCTTCCCTCTCTCAGTCCATGCCTTCTGGCAAAACCTAGAGATTGAATTGGCCGTTTCATTGAAGGTTTTTGCTACTACAATGATTGAGATGCTTCGGGCCTGCTGTTTGTTGTCTATGATTTCTTTTCTTTGGATCCCAGAATGCTCAACCCTGACCAGGGCATGACCTCCTGTTCACTGCAGGTTGCAATTTAGCATGCAAGCAAAATCCTGCATCCATTCTGTAGTTATTACCCACCATTCTGCATGCATCACAGGGGTTCCTAGCATCCATTCTGTAGTTAGTACCCACCATTACAATTGTATCTCAAGGGTTCCTATCATCTGCTATAGTTAGTTCCCACCATTCTGCATGCATCTCAAGGGTTCCTACTATGACCAACAGGATGGGTGGATGGATTCAGCAACATACAAGTGGTTTTCATGGGTCTTAGATAAAAATCTGATCTTGCCGATGATTTTGTTCTTGTTAATGTTCCTTTTTGTTCCTTGGGGTGGTATTTGCTATGTGTTGTTGATTCGGATAGAACTGGTGGTATGCATGCGTGCACTTGTATGTAGGTATGTGTCGGGATACAAAAACCGCTATCAGAACTTCATTCGGTATTTGAGAGAGCTGGGAGATGAGGTAAGGGGGTGGAAGAAGGATCTGCATGCTTGCAGCTTTCTTGAAAGTATGTGTGTATGCTCAACATCTTGCTGGTTCTTGGGCAGAAACTTAGGCAGCACAGGAAGGAAGGAAGAGGTCAGGCCAAATTGTCCATTCATGTCAGTGTGGTCTTTCTGGGATTTGTATCCATCACAATCAGCATTGCAGCAGAACTGTTTCAAACTATCTGTGATCTTGACTTACTTTCTAACCTTATGTTGTCTTTTGGGATTTGCAGGTCCTGGTTGTCACAACGCACATTGGAGTGCCTAAGGAATTCTATGGTGCAAAGGTGATTGGTTCCTGGAGGTAAAGGTGTCTGTCTACTCAACACTTGTTGTTGTTGTTTGATGTCCAGACAGAGGTGGAATTCTAATTGATGCTCAATCCTTGCAAAGAAGTTGAACAGATGTCATTGAAGAAATGTAGTTCTCAGAAGAGAGAGTGATGGACTCTTGGGTCATGCTTAGACATCTGTGGGTGCCAACCTTTTGATGACTGATTGATTGATCAATGTGGGTCCTTATTGTTGTGCTTTGGTATGTGGTTTGGCAGTCTTCCTTGCCCCTGGTACAAAACTGTTCCCTTGTCTCTCGCTTTGAGCCCTCGCATTTATAAGGAGGTTATGAACTTCAAACCTGACATCATTCATGCATCATCTCCTGGAATAATGGTGGGTCCTCAACAATGTCTAATGTTCTGTTTTATTGATTGCTGTTCTATGTACCCTGCTTGCAAGTGGAAGGCTGGTCTTGGTGTGAGGAGACCTAAGTCTAGGTACCATGGTACATTCCTTGGGAATGTGATAGAGTATCTTCTCCATTGGCTGATGGTGTTGTCAGAGATCAGTTGGCAAATTGGTGTATAATTTTGCTTCAGGGATACATGAGAGCCCCACTGTACACTTGTGGGAAGGTAGAGCATGTGTTGCTTGGTGCATGAAACATTACAACAAAGGAAAGTCTGTGTATGGGGCCAGGTGTTTGGAGCATTGGTAATAGCTAAGCTTCTTAGTGTTCCTGTGGTGATGGCTTATCATACCCATGTACCCATGTAAGTGTGGATTGTTCTCCTGTTGGCACTTGAGGTGGTGATATATGTGTTTGCTTACTGGGCCATCATTATTATTATAGCAGCTTTTATTGCAAGAACAAAAGTGTTTGCCACTGATTACACTAAAATCACTCTTCCTTTCCTTGACTGTCACTGTCTTGTGTATGCCTTATGATGTGTGCAGGTATATTCCGAAGTACACATTTAGTTGGCTTGTCAAACCTATGTGGTTCATAATCAGTAAGTCCCCTTCCCATCTTCTGGAACCATGCTGCATTTCTGGGCTTGACAAACATTTCAGGTAGTTATTGAAGGTGAATCAACCTGACTTTACTGTCTTTGTTTGTATGTGAAGAGTTTTTGCACAGAGCAGCAGATCTTACATTGGTCATGTCACACGCTCTTGGGAAGGAAATGAAAGCTGCTGGAGCTTCAACAGGTACCTGCTTATAGATACAATGCAAAGTTGTTGCATACAGATAGCTATGTCTCTTGAGTGCTAGTTGGCATCTCAGCTGAGTCTACCTGTTGCTTCTGGAAACATGACAGAAACTCAGAACCCAAATGTTTGTAATGGTTTGTCTGAAATTTTGTGCTGACTATTATATACTTATCTACACCCACCATCAGGAGCTGATTAAGGTAGTCATGGCAGCTTGTCACTGCTATTTGTGATGAAGGCAATGGTCTGACACTTTTGTGAGCCACTCTCATAAGATTATCTCTTAGATAAGAAAGGGGTATAGTCTGCTAATGATGGTTCTGATTTGGAAGGGCTGCATGTTTAGCTCTAACTTATTAAAGACGGTCTCAGCCTAAATCTGATCATTTGTCTTTGTGTTTGGGTGCTACAGCTGAAAAGATTCGCATATGGCGAAAGGGTGTGGATTCAGAGAGCTTCCACCCACGCTTCAAGAGCCAGGAAATGCGTAACCGCCTGACGTGAGTCCTGCTTTCAAACTAGAGTGACATGTTTCTTCATTCTCAGGGTGTTTCAAGATACTTGGACCTCTACATGGAGTTAATATCTCTGTTGCCATTGGATGTTATGCTAAATGGATTTCCTGCACTGCAAGTTTTTTTTCAGCGTTTTATGCTGCATTGACACTGAAGAGACTGCGCATGGACACCTATGTTCAATAGAACATCTTTGGTACTGATCAAGAATGAATGTATTATGGAGGAATACCTATTAAACAAAGGCCACTTATCTATTGGAGGGATTAGTGCTGATGGACAGGTTTGAAATTGTGTGATTGCTTCTGTAATGGTGCTGGTTTGCAGTAATGGAATGCCAGATACTCCTCTCATAGTGCATGTTGGGAGACTTGGGGTAGAAAAAAATCTTGATTTTCTAAAGAGGTTAGTCTTATTACCAGGTCTTTCTGACTGGAATTTTCTTCATAGCAAGCTAATGAAAGGACCAACTGTAGTCACATTCATGTTGTGAGACCTACAACCCATCTGCTTGACACTGAGTATATACAGAGTGTGAGCATCAGCATAGATGTCTGATTGGGTCAGGCTAAACTGGAAAATTTGTCAACTTTGTCTGGTTTGTTGATTGGGTTGAAGGTTCTGGATCATGAAAGATGAGCTTTTTCTGCATTGCAGGGTTATGGACAGAATACCAGAAGCATACCTTGCATTTATAGGTGATGGACCTTATAGGTGAGTTCCACTATATTCACTGGGTATCTAGGCTTCAAGGTGTCTTAGCTGAGATGAGAGCAGCTACTGAAAATGTTATGTTGGATGGTCTTTTTGTCACTTTGCTCAGAAGGTTGGTGTCAATGCAGGGCTGATTTGGAGCAAATGTTTCAAGGAATGAATGTCACCTTCACAGGCATGCTGCAAGGGGAGGAACTCTCACAGGCCTATGCAAGTGGGGATGTTTTTATCACTCCCTCAGAGTCTGAAACTCTAGGGTTTGTTGTCCTAGAGGCTATGGCTTCTGGAGTATCGGTTGTTGCTGCCAGAGCAGGTGGGATACCCGACATTGTGAACCAGGATGGGGAGACAGGATTTCTTTACACACCAGGTGACCTGGATGATTGTGTAAAGAAACTCAGGGCCTTATTGGAGTCTTCTGAGCTACGGGAGAAGGTTGGCTCTGCAGGTAAAGTTGACTACCTTGTCCTCTCTATGCTGAAAAATACTCCTTAAGTGCCTCAGCTTCATGTGTAGTCTTCTGAATAGCGAGTTTGACCAACAAGGCATCATGTGTCTCTCAGTGGAATGTGGAACAACCACAAAAACTGGGAGATGTTTTTGGTGACTTTGATTGAGCAGTTCACATTTGTGGAAGGCAAGGTGCAGGTCAAGGTCTGCTAAGGTCACTTTCCTTTTGGCCATTGACATGCAATTGTAATCCAACAAAGAGTTCCTCTTGCAGGTCGTGCTGAGGTGGAGAAATTTGACTGGCGGGCAAGTACTAGACAAGTACGAAACGAGCAGTATAGTGCTGCAATCTGGTTCTGGCGAAGAAGGAAACAGCAGCTTGCAAATAGATTCTTGGGATGGTTCAAGCGTCCTGAGCTACAAGGCTTGTAATTACTGAGTCTTCAATTTTGGTCCTAAGCCCCTGTAGAAGTGATTTACCTGATCTCTGATAATGATATATGCATGTCAGCTCTACTTCATCTCTTTGAGTTGATGGGATTAATCTTCAGATTTCAGCTTGACTTGGTTATAAGTTTAGAGGTTAGATTTAGATTCATTGCAGCCAAGCTCAAGCTCTTCTTTTTCAGTAAGGTCCTTGACTGACTGATATGTGCTTTTTCTTTCATTTGATTTAAACACCAAATGCTATTTCGCCAACAGAACAATCAACATGACTTCAGTTCTTCAAGCAACTGATGCTTGGAAATGGGCTTTTTAGTTCCAAAACTCCCCAAAGCACCCAAAAAGAAGTTTTGAAAAAAAAAAAATGTAAGGCAAGGAAATTGGCAAAAAACAATTCTGAACCTTTGAAGCCAGCAAATTTTCTGAAGGAAAAAAAAATGTAAAAATCTTTTTGAATTCCATTTGAATCCCACAAAATTACAAAGGGTGTGGAAGAACATTCTTTTTCTTCCAGGGAACTCCAGTAGTAGAAGGAAGGACCATTCTTTGCAACAATGATCTGACTCTCAAAGTCACAAACTTTATATTTGATACATTGATTCTGTTCTCTGAAGCTGGTTTGAGAACATCATCACTGCAAGAAATTCACAATGCACAAATTCATAAACCTTTTCAGCAAATAAGAGATTTGAATCTGCAAATGATTGCTGGTTTCATACCTTGTTTGCTTGCTACATTGAGCCACACACAATCCTTGCTGCCGATGCAAAGAGCTTACAATCTTGGAAGAGTGTCAATGATCTGGTCCCACATCAGGGCGACTTCTTGTTGTGTTTGCTAGAAGCTGCAGCCAACAGAGACAACATGAAGAGCGGAACAGCTTGGTTACTTACTTTTGGATTCCATCAATGTCAAAAACCCCACTAAACTGGCAGCTCAATCCAAGCTCTTTGTAACAGTGAACAGTCGGAAGAAGGTCCAACTATGTTTTCATCACTAGAACAGCGTGGATTAATCTAAGACTACATATAGCAGATGTAACAATCTTAGAATGACTTGCCCATATGCAAGAAAAAACACTTCAAAATGAAAGCACATGCGGCCAATTGGAATGTGTAGTAACTAGAGAGCAGCTTCACAGCAATCACTTTCGCAATGCAGACAATAGGTTTACTCATCAGTTCCGTCATCTCATTTAATGAATACAGAAGCCATGCTCGCTATTCACCTTCCACGTGAGACCAGGCTTCAAATATAGTGGCAGAAAAGATAATTCCTCTCTACCTGAGAGAGTAACCTCATATTCATGTGTATTGCAAGATAGAACATTGCAAAATGGACATACTTGCTTTTGGTTGGTATGATCGGCTTATTGTAGAATTTCCTTGGCTTGTTCCCTCATAAACTCTTCAATAGTTCACCCACCCCTTAACTTCTTGGTCTTCATGATCTCTTCCACCTCTATTTGTGTTTCGACATTAAAGTTGTTCCATGTAGTCTGAATCTTTTTTTCAATCATTATTGAGTATGGTAACTTCAATGGATTTTGGCCCTGAGATGTACGAGGATTTACATTCATCTTTCGACATTTTGTTTCCAACACCACCACCTTAAATGTGCACCCAACCCCAAGTGACTTTGTCATCAATCTATAAGTCACAAAACTAAATATGAAACTATCTTCTCCGGAAATGGTTAAAGCACTCATACTACACAAAAATTCACATAATTCTTTAAAAATGTGACAATCTGATTGAAAACATTCAAATGCACATCTCATGACAAATCTTCTTCTTTTAAAATTTTTTAAACAAAAAATTTAATTTACTAAAAATTCGGCACAAGTAACAAATAAGTTTTAAAAAATTCAGCAAAACGAAAAATAACTTAATTTATGCCGAAATCATTCAGGTACTAGGGTAAATATTTTGCATTTGACAGAACAAGAATTCATAAAAATGAGTTTTCAAGGAAGAGAGTGTTGTTTCTTGTTCAAGAAAATGTTTGGGTTTGTAATTGTTGCTGCTGTTGTGTTGTGTTGTGTTGCTCCTGTTGTCGCTCTTCTTGTTGTTGTTGTTGTTGTTGTTTACGGTGGTGCTTTCTACCATTTCTCAGATGTCCGCTTGATGATTTTGAAGATGCCTCTGAAGAGCTTGGTGGAGAATTTGAAGAGCACCACGCAACAAACCAGCATTCCGAACATGGTTGAAGCCGTCATGTTGTTCAGATCTCTTGCAATGGGAGGCAACACGGTGAAACCCGCGCATACAAAAGCTCCCAGCACAGTGATCACGGAAAACACCAGTAGAATCGATGTCCAGATCAACGCCCTGCGTACAATTTGTACCGCTTTCACTATAAATACCGTGTCCAAATCCGGGAAGGCGGCTTCCGCTCCCGACAGAACTGTGGCAATCGCGAAGAAGAAGGAAAGATTGTTGAATGTCCAAAACAAACGGAGGCTGTAGTGAAGCTCCACTGCAGCGAAAGTCTCGTATGTCGCTGGTGGTGTTGCAGGTGTCGATTGTGGGAATTGGTAGTAAGGCGTGAATGATAACGGTGGCTGTAACCAACTCGCGAAGGAAAGACCGGCTATGAGTGCACCTCCGACCAGAAGTGCGTTCGCTGCATCGACGAAGACTTGTCTATCTCTGTAATGTCTATCTAAGAAATCTTTCACGTCTGAACGATCCTTTAATGTGTTTGCAATCTCTTTTGGAATGTTGTCGTGCTCCGTGGCATACTGTAAACACGTCTCGCCTTGTGCATCTTCTTCATTGGCTCGTAGTCGCTGTTGATCCGGAATCTGGCATAAAGCTTTCACCGCATGTACGCGACCGTTCTTTGTCGCTAGGTGTAGTGGTGTGTCGCCATCGCTGTTTTTCAAATTGAGATCCAATTCTGAAGTGTGTGCCAAGAGTGTTTTCACAACGTCGCCATGGCCGGCCTTAGCTGCGTAATGAAGTGCTGTATTTTGTGCAAAGTCCATCTGATCCACGAATCCACGCGTGTGTTGTTTACTGATCATGATCTGCGGAATCAATTTCCAATGGTTATTTTTTGCAACCCAGTGTAAGAGAGTCTCATCTTGACTTCCGCTACTGTTCGGGAAAGCGACTTCGGTCTCAAGTCTGCCCAAAAGCGTGGCTCTTGTTGCTTCGAGATTGAGATCATATGCATTCCCCATTTCTTCAATCACCTGGATCAGTTTGTCAGTGGGGGGGGAAATGCTGACGAGAAATCTCACTGTTGTCAGGTTTTGGTCTCCACGTAGTAATTTCGGAAGCCATATGTGAATTCTGTCATACTCTTGTCTCCAAACAACATCCCACAACAGTCTCACAACTTCCATTCGATCATTCCATATCGCTCGCCAAACCGGTGTGAGACCCTCATTATCCCGGGCTTCGAAGTTCACTCGGCCCGGACCTTCGGTAAGAAATCTCTGCACAACTTCCACATGCCCATCCTGTGCCGCGAAGTGTAGGGGCGTATAACCTCTCGAGTCTTGCACGTTGAGCTCGATCATGGGCCATTGCAACAGTAAATCGACTATCCTTCTAGATCCCATCTTTGCTGCAAAGTGTAATGGAGTAAGATGTGTGCTGCTTTCCTGTGGTGCTTCTAGTGGCTGAAATGGAAAGAATGGATTCAACCCAGCTTCGTTCTTGCCTGCCATCTGCAACGGTTGCACATCAGATGAAGACCTCGCTGATGCAATATTTACATCGATGTTCTGCACTTGGAGCAGCGCCTCCACTACCACAGTTCGATGATTAGCTGTTGATCGGACCGCCAAGTGCAAGGGTGCAAATCCATAGACATCCAGTGCATTGATATTGGCGTCCTCCCAGTTGAGCAACTCTTTCATCACGTTCACGCTGTCACATTCCACTCCGTAGTGAATGGGAAACCTTTTGAGAACATCCTCTTTGTTCAAATTGCAGGGGAGGTTCCGTGCTCTCCGTTGCCGTTCTGCTTCAAGCAGCATTCGCACCACTTGACACCTGTCTTGCCAAGGTCGTACGCCTCCCGCATCGCGATGGGGGTTCTCGCCGCCTTCTGCTACCAGATGAAGAGCTGTGAACCCATCTTCCGTTTTGGCATCGATTATCACTCTGGAATCAGCCAAAAGAAGCTCCAGAACCTTCGGGCAAGCGAACCTTGCCGCTGCATGGAGAGCAGTGAAACCAAATCTGGCGGCACTATTCACGGCTATATCCGATCTGTCAAGCAACAATCGGACGCATTCGAACCTCTTGTCCTTCCATGAAGCGACATGTAGTGGTGTTCGTCCAAAAATATCACGGGAGTTCACGTCGATACGAGGATGATCCAACAATGCCTTGGGACAAAAGAGATCAAGTAAGAAAGGGAAAGGGGGGTCAGTCGTACTGTAAGACGACTCGGGTTCCATGCCTGAGCTTCGTCACCGACGAAATCTTTCCTCACTACGAAATGCTTTTGGCAAAAACAAAAGACTCAGTCAAGTAAAGTATTGCAATTTGCTTGCAAATTTCCCCTCTTCTTGAAGCACGACCACTATCTAGCTTTGGTTTTGTGCATACTTGATTGTACCTTAGTCACGCCAATATCGCGATTGAACTCCGCGCTCTGGTGTAACGCAGTCAGCTGTATATATTGTGTTTGGTTCACGTTCACTTGCGGATCCTGCAAGAGCTTCCGCATCTGTTCTTCGCTGCCGCTAGCTGCTATTGTAAACAGTTCATCGACCCGCAAAGATTCCATTGGGCATAGACCCAAACCCACAGATCTCCTCAATCTCGCAAACAATCTCGCAGATAGTTGATGCACAAGGAACTGCTAAAAATTTCCTTCAACAATCCATCATCAAAGCTTCGATGCAACCAAGCCTCCGACGCAATTACCGATTCTCGCCTCTCTCTCGCGTAGCACAAGACTTTTGTGTACCCAGCAGAAGACTTTTGTGTACATCCCTTTCAACTTGCACTGCTTTTTGTTTTTTATTGGCTACAGTTTTCGCCAAGATTCGACATGAAAAATATAATTTCGCCATATAAAATAAAGTTTTCATGAAAATAAAATGACCCAAATTTGAACACCAAATTTCTACAAAGAAGAAATTCCAAATCGCCAAATTTTTATGTTAAGTTCTAGTAAGTACACCAAGAAGAAAGACTTAGATGATGGGGTACCCATTAAGTTTCTTAATACCTCGTGATATTTGCTCATTTCCTGGATAAGGGGAATCCCAATACATTTATGTGTGATTTAGGTATGCGTTGTCTATCCATCCGGGATTCATTGAAATTAGGATAATCTCTATTTGACCTAGTACCACCAAGAGGTCCTTGATATTTCTCCCTAGAAATGTGTTGGCCTTGTCTAGTATCACCAAGAGGTTGCTGATATTTCTCTCTAGAAATGTGTTGTTGGCCTTGTCTGAGTGAGTTTTACCTTTTTCAATCTTTAATTATTGTTGATCAATTGAGAGCTTAACTTTCTTTCTGCATACTCAAAACCCAAGCAACAACAACCTGATCTTCTTCCTCTTTTGTTAGCACACACTTATTTATTGATCCAAGTTTTCTAGATCTTGCAATTTTTTCATACAAATGATTAAACAATGAGATTCAAAAAAAAATTGTTCCAATGTCTATTTTCTTTCTTTAATGAAGTTGTCTCATTTTTCATTTACATGAATGACCTCCTCCAATATTTCATTCATTCATTTGCCTTTAGTGTATTATAAATACATGAAATTAAAAAAAAAAAAACCTGTATTAAACATGCAAATTATGTTAATAATAACTTATAATTCAGGACTTTGAATTTTTTTTTGTTCAACAATTAATATTTCTAAATATTTATACCAAAAAAAAAAAACAATTATTGACATCATCCATAATCATTCATTGTCAAAAGTTAGATACAATCTTCATAGCATCAGAATTTTCTAAACCCTAATCTTTTCATTGTCCACTGGATGGCTGTTATTACGCAGTTGTGGATGAACCTCAACTGAGTTAATATTTGGTTTCACCTTGGTAACCAATTCTGTAGGAAATATATAGGTCTCATATATAGGTAGGTCGATAGAAAAATAGGTTAAAAAAAATAAAGCTATTTGGGTACTATTTCTCACCCCACTTAGGGCAAAGATTTGTTTTGTAATCCAATCTAACTTAACTCACAACCTAGTTTAACCCTAGCCTTGTTCATTCCAACCTAATGTAACAACTTAGTCATATAATCTCTAATGTTGATTAAACAAAATTATAAGGTTAAGGGAAAGAAAAAGCAGAATTTAGATGTTGAACTAGCAACGTTGGTCTAAAATTAGTAGAAAATTTCTATTATAATGTAGATGATTTGTTTGTTGGTTGCAATTGCATGCTTGTTTAAAATATTTAGAATCCTCAATTAATATTTGGAAAAATATGTTATGTTCTATTTTGCAAGATTGCTTAAATGTTGGCACATTCAAAGCCTTATGTCATAGACATGAATTAACCTTTGAATTTCTTACATGATTCACATCATGGGGATGAGCCAATGATGAAGAGACATGTACATTACACCAATGTTGATGCCAACTATATGGGGTGATTTTATTGCAGAGTATATTGGAGATGTCACAATATTTGTAACATCCTATTGTGTTGGAAACACAACTAATGGTCAAATCATGGTAAAAGTAGGACATGAATGTGGAATTGCAATTTTATATTTGGTGTATATAATAATTATTTTGACTTGCTAATACAATACAATGAAATTTCAAAAAAATTGATGAATTTCAAGAAAGAAAAATTGAAGTTCAAAGTAAATTTTTTTTTGGGGGGAAAATATTCATTAATTGAAGTTTTACTAAAATTAATAAATTTACATGGACACTGAAAAGGATTTCATTAAAATTAATTACAATCATCCATATTTAATATAAAAGTATCAACATGTTAAACCATATACAAAATGCCTTTAGTGGAAACAAAACAAAAATAGTAATGTTTTGAAAGAAGAAAACAAACCAATGTCAAAAAATGATGCAAAGTTTTTTTTGTCATGCAAAAAAAAAAATAGAATGAAACATTTATTGCTAAATAATAAAATAATATTGATAAAAGCCTTTTTATCATTAAAGATGTTAAAAATGACAACATGGTGAATTTTTAAATGCAAACACATTTCACAGATCCAAGCACATGATTATTTGACAAAATTAGAATTTAAATCCATTTGATGACAAACATATTTTGAATTATAAAAAAGATATGGAAAGATATTGTTAAATACACTTGTCATTGTTGTGGAAGATTGTGTTTTGCATTTGAAATTTCTCATGCATCTAAATCATACATTGATGTTTTTTAGAAATCATAAAAATTATAGACTTCAAAAATCATTTGCAAATGTGGAAAGAATATTGATTTTGACAAAATATTAAATAAAATAGATCTTTCTAGTCATATTATCAATGATAAAACTTATATGAAATTTGTTTCCATGTTGAACAAAATAAAAGAATCTTTCATTGTGTCACGCCTTGCATTTACACAAATTTTCCAATTGAAAGGGTATGGACAATAGGATATGCATGAAAGTGTTGTTAACAAATTTAAATTTAGTGCAAAAATTGTTACCATGAATGTTATATGACAATTTCTTTATCAATGTGTTTTTGGAAAAAAAAAAACTAAAATATAAGCCCTTTTATATGTCATATTATATATTTATGCTTTAAATATAATGATGAAAGCATTACAAGAACTTTGTCAAATTCCTCTATATAAAGATGCAAAGGGTTTAATAAAAAAATAAACATTTTAATTGATCTCACAAATGAATGTCAAAATCATGGATTATTAAAAATAAATTTGAAGATGATTATGATTCCAAAAGTTTAAATATGTTTGAGAAAATATTGGATGAAGATTTTATTGTTGTGTTAGTACACACCATTTTATATTTCGAGCATATTTTTTGTGATAATATTAAACCTATGGTCCATTAAGGGAAGGAATTTGACCACTTGACTTATTTTGTGAAAAATATTATGAAAAATATATAATTTCAACTTCTTTTTTTTTTGTGTTATCCAAGACCACATTGACCATTTGTATCAAAAAAATAATACGAGAAAAACTAACTAGTGTTAATAGAAAAACAAATTCTATCACATAATTAACATATTTTTCAAAACTATAAAAGATTAAGTCATTCTTTTTATTTTTTACCTGGATTCATATCTAAAATGTAAAATAATTGGGTTGTGTCCTCACAACTAAGGATGTACTAAAATAATTATGTAAATTTGGATAAAATTTAAAAATATGATTTAAGTTACAAGGAATTATGACATATAAGAATATCTCTTGAGACTTTCAATTGTTTTCACAAAAATATTTTTGCTATGATTCAATGATTTGGACCTCCAACATTTTTTGTGACATAATCCTCTTCAGCGCTTTTATATTCATTTGAATTTTTATTCATAAATTTAAAAAAAGACCCAAATTTTCAAATCCCTTATTTATGTTTAGCAAAATTTATAGCTACTTAGGAATATACAAAAGAAACGTAAAAAAACAAAAGTATGATAAGATTCTTTGATTGGTTTCATTCAACCTTTGTAAATATTCAAAAAAATATCATAGAGAATTATTTCTTTTATTTAGAATTTTCAAAGAATAAAAAATTCGTCTAAAGGATAATCCTGTTTCATGAAAAAAATGCGTAATTTTTTTTTGTTAAAATAGCATTGAAGTGTTTGTGTAGAAAATTTGTGTATAATTTCAATTTCAATAATCAATATGATGATGAATGAAATGTATTGCAATCAAAAGCAAAAGAATATACAACAATCCCTGAAACTAATGGATGGGAAATTTTCACATTTGATGATAATTTGACTAGTATAATGAATAGTAGCATTAATAGGAGGTGTGAGCATTAGGAAAACTTTTACAATTATGTGTTTCATTTAAAAACATGTTATAATATTACATTTAAACATGATGGATGTTAACTTTTTTTTAATAATTTTTTTTCTGAAATTAATTTATTCAGAAAAATAGATAACATTAATTTTAACATTATTGGCACAAATGTGTTCATATTAAAAGGAGTCACACACACCACTTGGTTGAATTTTTCATAAGGAGTTGGTAGTCTAATCAAAATGACATGTCAAAATATGATTGACCATTCATGAAAAATATTCTTATAATCACAATTTACATGTCCACCTTTCTTTTGTCTACTAGATAAGAATATTAAATTTTTATTATTTTTTAAAATTTAGATAACTTGGTCGGATTTCAGATTTTCACATTTTTAATTCGATTTAGATATTAGTGTTCTCAAGTATCCATCATTTATTTATTAGTCGGATATCAGCATATCCAGATATAAAAAATTCAAAAATTCGCTTGCCAATTATGCTCACGAAAAATGTGTGAAAGGTAACATCCTTTTAAGAGTCTTTTTTTGGGGTGAAAAATCTCCAAAAGGAAAGATCCTTTTTTTAAAAGGGAATATTTTGTCGCAAATATATTTTTTTCTAAAAAATATTCGAAAAAAAATTTAATAATTATTACTAACTACAACTTTGAAGAAACCTCTAAAAATATGTCCCCAAAATAATTTAAAATTGTGTATAGTAACTACTAACATTGATATTCAGCCCTAGATCTGATATCTAAGCTGAATATCAACATCTTTGATATCCAACATAATTTCTGTATATTAAAATGCTGGATATCAGGATGAGTGATATCTGACCCTTCAGATATCAACCTGGATATCACCCTAGTGATATTCATCAAATATCTTTTTGATATCCGTCAAATACATGGGGCGGATATCCTAATTTTTTTGGATATCCGCCCAACACTAGTTCCTACCTAATCACCTAATTGCATTCCTACTCACTTACAAGTAAATAGATAGGTATAGGTTGTAGCTATATAAATAGCTAAAGATGTATTATATTTTTAAATTAGTATACTTCTAAGGTGTGATTAATTTTGGTTTGCAATTCTAATTAATGAAACATAAAGGCCTATTTGTAGATGAAAATAGTTTTAAAAATCATTTAGCCTATAAAATATAGAAAACATAATCACAAAATTTCATATTTTATCTTGTTTCAATGAGCATGGGACCATGATAATTTATGATAAAATTATGTTATTATCACAAAATGCTACAATAAAAAAACTTGGTACTAAATTCATTACAATTTTGTTATGTGTGAAAAATACATAAGAAAAAAAAAATATAGTCACAATTCATAAACCACCTAAAATGCAAACATCATATTTCAATTCAATACTAGACTCCATTTTGAAGGAAATGTTTTCAAAAAAATTGTCTAACAATACTAATTGAAAATGTTAACATAAACATGTTAACAAACAAAATTCAATCATCAACCTTACAAAATCTTATGACAAAATAAAATTTAAAACGTACTTTTTAAAGGAAATTCAACAATTATCAACATACAAATTAATCATATTTAAACAAATGCACCAATGCAACAATGTTTATTGTGGATCAACAAAAGCCTATTGGATAGATCATAAACTTGTATATTTTGCATTCCAATTACCATATTATATATCACATTTTGTCTCACCATGTGAATATGTGATTCATTGATGGGAGAAACATGTTTGCAGGGTCACATGCCCAGTGGTTTTTTGGGCAAATTTTCGCCAAACTTGACCAAAAAAATTGAAAGAAATTGAAAGAAAAAAAGAACAAAAAGTTTATGATTTTTAAGGAAATTTTTCATCATTTATTGAAAAA
>Ga0116231_10006891_pt1 | contig 21258 bp, 18 predicted proteins | sample S1TSphgellanicum_2_FD_89695 | JGI IMG/M metagenome (GOLD analysis project Ga0116231, IMG submission 89695) | Host-associated microbial communities from peat moss isolated from Minnesota, USA - S1T2_Fd - Sphagnum magellanicum MG | ecosystem: Host-associated > Plants > Peat moss > Unclassified...
AAATTTTTTAAAAAAATGTTTTTAAATTTATGCTTAAAAGAATTTTGTTTGTCAACAACATCTCACAATCATCCAAAAAAATTTTCTTTTAAAATTTTTTTTTTAAAAAAAAAAAAAAAACACTCTCAAGTTTTTAACCCTGTCTGTATTAGAGACAAGAGTTATAAGGATTAGTGTAGAAAATTATACACAAACATAAGAGGTATTTGGAGTAGGCTTTGTTCCCAATTGGGATGAAAAAAAATAGCATGTATGACCACTCAGATTGTTAGAATGGGAGCCTTGAATTCTTTTGAGGTGTTAACTTTAGTGAACTTGCTTTTAATGAAGTGTAATGGTGGCAATCTTATAAGGTTAGTAGGTTACCTTTCTAATAGAAGGTTAGGTGGTTACCTTTCTAATCGAAGGTTAGAAGCTTACCATGGGTAGGCTTGTCCCTCGGTGAAAAGAATTTTTTTTGGTGGTCAATGAGATTGTTCAAATGAGTGTCTTGAATTTTTTTGAAGAGTTGTCAAGTTAATGAACTAGTACTTACATGTTTGCATGCAAATGAGCATGTGACTTGCAAGGAGCTTTTATCGAGAATTTGAAGTTTTTACACATCATTCTCTTGTTTATTAATTAGAGATATTAACTCACTCAAGGTTGTCTTCATAGGTAATAGCAGACAGGGGGTTCTGGCACATTACTTGGGCTATTTTGTTTACTCCATGGACCAAAGGTTTTCATCATGTTGAATAAAACATAATGAAGTCACCCCATGAGACTTTTGAGTGTGTACTGTTTGTGAGCCTAATCCTTGTTGAGTGGGGACCTGACCATGCACCAGCTTCACATGCATCTCTTTTGGTGCTTTCCAGAGGGAGTATTGCTCTGACCCAGTATGAGTTTTCAACCCTCTAAAGAAAGAAACAGGTGAGTGAAAAAAAGCTACTGCATACTCATAGATGATATCATCCCCTCATCATGATTATTCATTCCTATTATTATATGTTCTACATCAAAACACATCTTTGCCATCCATCATGTGCTAGAGTGTTGTTGTATTTTTTAAAATTTTTTTTACATACCCTATTTGAAGTTCAATTCCTGATAAATTTGGCTGCAATTTTTTCCTCCCGATTTGTCCTTTTTATATTTATTTAATGCCAAACATCAACAACACCACCGTCCATGTAATTAATTGGTAGAGTTAATGTCTCTTTTTATTAGGCAGCTCTGCTCACAATTACACACACAATATGTTGTGATCACAACAAACTAATGGCAAGTCACTCAAAGTGGATGGGCAATACATCTGGACTGAATCCACTCAATTGGCTCAAATGAATGACTAGTAAGTAGGTATGTTTTTCCCCCATAGAAAGGGCAACATCCACCACAACTAGTGATGGATGAACCCCAAATGAGTTGACAACAAACCTTGGTTGGATAGGTAGGTAAGAGAATAAGAGCCTACTAGGTCAGTAGAGGCATGTAGATAGTGAATACATAAAGTAAGGGCTAATGGGTCATTAGTAGGTAGGTAGTAAGTAAAACAGGATGGGTGCTGTATGTAAGTAAGATATTATGAAGTGGTCACAAGGTCAGTAGATGCCTTTTAGATGGTTAGTACATAAGTAAGGGCTAATGGGTGGGTTGTGTGAGTAGGTAGTAAAAACAGGGAACTTGAGTTAACCAGTGTGGTTAACAAGGGGAAGTAGAACCCAATGGAAAAAGTGTTTCTGTAGTCCAATCACCAAATTCACCTCTCATGGTGTGCACTGTTTTGTTCACTTTGGCTCAAGAACCGAACACAAAAATGCTGTGCTCAAAGTGCTTTTCTCTCACTGGAAAAGCCCCTCTTGAACACCTGGGAGGCTAGAATGCAGCAGCAGTCAGTATAGAAGACAAACAAACAAGGCTTCTTCTTCTGTCAGTACCTAGCTCATGACTTTCTTTTGCTCCTTCACTCCACCAATAGCCAACACAACTTGCAAGTACCAACTTGCTTGGAGAATACACAGCCCCTTATCTCTCCCCCCCATGGCCCCCGCCCAAGTTCTTCCCCTTCCACAAGATTTTGTTTCCTCGACCAACACGTTTCAAGTTTCAACAATGTACTGGGGAGGTTCTTTGATGTTATGAAAAAACCTTGGCGGTTCAGGTTCTAGAAAAATAAATATTAAAAAAAGATAAAGAATTGTTTGGGTTGTAGAAAATAAATATTTTGTTCTAAAAAAATAAATTAGAATTTTTTGGCTTCTAGAAAATAAATTAGAATTGTCTTAGTTTCGGTTCCACGCATAAATGGAACCAAGGATCCATTTCCAGGTCAAGCTCTTCTCCCCAAAAAATAAAAATAAATATGATTGTAGTTTTGGTGCTGAAATCCATTCACCTGTGTTTAAGCTAATGGGATGGAGGGTAGCCATTTTTCTGAACACGAATAATCTTGCAAAATATTGAGAAATATGCCACTCTTTCATTAGGGCTTTTGTTCCTAGATCGAGAAGTTGGGTATTTGATTGGCATCACTTTGATGGTTAGGTTTGGACAAAGTTGAATAAGGTTTGTGGTTTTAAACCTAAATTGGTGGAAAAAAAAGAATTACGTGCACCAAAAAAGTTTATGACAGAAAAGAAAAAAAAAGAAAAAGCAAAAAGTACATGATAATTTCATCCATAGTAGTAGTGAGTGGTTTATATGCCTTACTCTAACACCGACTTAATCCAATGATCCAAATACCCAATTAGTGGTAATTTGAAAAGTGAAAAGTAGCCTTATGACCTTATAAGATTGTCAAATGGAGTGCACACTAGTTAATTAATAAGCTTTGTGATTGAAATGAACAAGTTTGAACCTTTTTCAACTAAGACACCCTATAGAGAAGAAGAGACAAGCACAAAAAATGAGAAGCGTAGAGTATGTTCACATTGTTGTCCATGGATTGTGGAAATTTTGCCTCTTGGTGTGAATTTGTTAAGGTTTAAAGATACGGAGATCTCAAAAACGTGGCAAAAAGTAAAGTAATGCCCACCGTTGTCATTGTTAGGGCTTTGAGGTCTAAAATGGCAATTTGTGATGGTTTTAAAGCAAGATGTTTGGGTCCATGAAATTAAGGTCATGACTAGACAACTCAACTTTGGAACAAGATAGTGTGCATTTTGTCAAAATAATAAATTGGAATTGCACATTAGTCTGAAGGCTAAGAGCTCCATGCCTTGGAAGCAATAAAATAGCAGAAATTCACCACCAAAAAAATAAAGGAAAGAAAAATATCATTGCTTAAAAGTGGTGCTAATTAGGGTTGAGAAAAGGGGGTTTTTTTCCCAAAATATTGCGATACCAAAACTTTGGTGCATTTTTCTTTAAAAACAGCAAAATTATTCAAATTTACACTAAAATAAAAATAAATTCCAACTAGATATCTCTAATTGTTTTTCACAAAATGACAAGTATTTTTGAGAAAAAAAAGAGGATGAAAATGGTGAAAATCTCAATAAACAAGTTCACTTTACTTTTACACACTTATGTTAACAAAATTTAAGAAAATCCCAAGTACAAAAGGTCCTCGCTCCTTAAACAATCTCACTTTTAAGGCGACAAGTATCAATTGCACACTTTTAAAAAATAATATCAATTTGGGTTCAAGTTTTTTTTTTCCTTGATTTTTTCCCCTATTTTTTTGGTTTTGAGAGTTTCAAAAGAAAATCCAAAAAATCAGCAATCTTTAAATAAATTAAAAAAAATCCACAAAATTATATTTAAAAAAATCAAGCCTTTAAACTTTTAAATAAGGAGGGCTTGCAAGTGACTTCCAAGCTCCATGGTCTAAATTTTTAAAAAAATAATTTATTGTTGAAATATCATTTCACATTCTTAAAAAAAATAGATTTTATTTCATTTCCATAGATTTTCTCGTCTCTTTTTTTTTCTTGTTGCGAATTTCCATTGCCCTTCCAAAACTTAAAAGAACTTTTTTTTAATACCAAAGATTGTAAAGAGTAAAAAATTTGTCACCAAACCAAACTTTTTTAGTTTTTACTCGACACACCTTGTACCTTTTTACCTACCTACCTAGGAAGGTAGGTAGAAAGGTAGGTAAGTAGGTAGGTACCTCTCTAGTGTAGCAGAAGAAGCAGAAGAAGAAGAAGGAGTTTACCACCACTTTTAAAAGGAACTAGGAATGCGCTGTCAGCCAGCCTACAAAGGTAGACTGGCAGGCTGGCATGTTGGGCAGCAGGAGGGAGGGAGGGACGGGGCTGCTACATCCAAAGCGACTCGCGAGGACACATTCGCACGGTTTTAGGACACCGGCTGTACGGGCTGCGTACAGAACTTACAGCCCTTTTTGGTACTTACCCGGGGGAGGAAAATTTAGACAAATTCCCTGTTCCCACCCGCCCCCCGGCCGCCCCGGCTCCCCATCCCTCCCCTCCCTGGTCCCCCCCTCCCTCCTGTTGCCCTTGATTTCGGTGGGGGGACCGCCCTTCTTGCCACTTTCGTCCGTTGGATTTTGTACTTTCACACTACGGGCTGTACCCGGGCCCGGGGAAAGGGGGGACTGGTTTGGGGTGGGGGGGGGGGGGTAGGTGGGTGCCCGGGTGCGGTCTTCGGGTGAAAATACCTCCGCCTGGCACCCAACTAGTGGTTGTTTTTAGTAATTTTTGCTTTTAGCTAAAGTGGCGATAATTCATTGGAAAAAAATTGGCTATCCTCCATGGGAAAATTCAGCCAAATCTGGCTATAAGCCCCGAAATAAAGTACAACTCTTTAATCATCCTTTTACATGTTTGGCTACACAATGAAACCTACATAGACAAATATGGAAAATTTTATTTATTTATTAATTTATTTTCCCTCACTTTCTGGCGATTGAAAACCTCCAAATTCACTTTTTTCTTCGATTTATTATTGCGCATTTTGGCCATATATCGCCAGTAAAAAACGGCCATGATGATCTTTCCATGCGGTCCGTTTTTTAAGACGCGTTTATTGTATTTTCAGAGAGTGTACTTTAAGTGGGCTTTTGCGGGGAGGGGGGGGGATGGGGGTGGGGATGGATTTTGAAACTGGGCTTTAAAGCTGTGTGTCAGGCTGCTGCTGTTTATACCGCACAAATATGGTCCAAACTCCCAAATTACTGAGCAGGTCCATGCAAGGGGGTTTTTTAAATTTATTTTCCCAATCTGGTGAGGTAGGTGGACTAGGGATCAGGCACAAGAGGATTTAGCCAAATTGGGCTGAGTAATTTGTTTTTTCAAAGCTCACTATATATAGTGGCGACAGGTGCAAGAACTTGCTTGTGGTTTAAGTAAATATGGCGAATTTTAACTTTATTTCCTAAAAATATTACGAATTTGGGCCTTCCCCCCCCCCTCTCCCAAATAACGTTTTTATCTACGAGTCACAACCCTTTTTTTTTGTGTCCCCAAGGGACGAAATTTTATTGAAATTTCTTTTGAATTTTAAATTTTTTATTGAAAACTATTTAGGTGGTTTGCCTTTAATAATAAGTCTGTCCCTTACCTGAAGAGCCAATAAAGAAGACACAATCAATCTTAATCTTTAACATGCCATGGGACTTTGAAGCACTATGTGTGTAGCCATGTTTTTAAAAAAAATTTGGTGAAATTTCGCCTAATTTCGACCTGAAAAATATCATTTCAACGTATAAGCAGGTTTTTTCATGGAAAAAAAAGGCCCAAATTCGCCAAATTTTAGAAAGAAAAAAATTCCAAGTTACAAGTTAAGATATATATATTTTTAATGACACCTAGGAAAGGCAAACTAGGGTAAGAAGGGCTTTTCATTGCTATGCCTCAATTATCCCACACCAAATCCACCATTATGGCACATTGTTGTTTCTTACACTTGTGCACAAAAAACCCTATTGTCACCAGCCTTTTTTTCACTGGCTATATAAATAGCCAGAATTCTATATTACAAAGTAAAAGTGCTAAAATAAAAAATTTCTGAAAATTTCAATAGCCATAATCAGACTAAAATTTAAGAAAAATCACCAGATTTCTATATGTCATTCAAGTAGGTAGCCAAAAAATATAGAAGGATGTTTTGAAAAAGATCCTTCATATTTTGTAGCCAAATCTGGCTAAATCTTCGTGCGTATCACTATCACTTTGTCTATAACACAAAATTTGCCCCCCAAAAAAACACTGATTGTCACACATTGGTGTTTCCAATCTATGCAGCAGAGGATTTGGGGGTTGGGGTAAATGAAATAACAAAACTCGGGTACTGTATACCTGATGTGTGCAATGGTAGGGTCTTGGTGTGCATGTCCGACCCCAACAATAGGGCATTTTTCTAATGCAATGATGGGGGTGATGGGAAAAGAGCGGTGCACTCAAATTGCATCAATTAGTTGTCGGGGGTCACAAATTTTCAAATACTTTTATCATATTTGCACACTATGAAAATTGAGTAAAATCAGAGAATGATGTGAGAAAAACTCCCAACTCTTGGTAAAAGCCCTTAACAAGTTGCATCTCATTTGCATGCAATATGGAAAGTACTAATTCATTAAGGCTAAAACTCCATAAAACAAAATTTCAACGCTGAATTGGTGTCACTTTGGCGAAAAAAAACTTCCAAATTTCGCCATATTTGAAACCATATGTTGCCAATATGGTTTCAAAAAATCCTGTAGCCAAATTTGACCTGTAATAAGTCAGTCCTCTTGTGAATGATCGCCAGTCCACCTTTCTCACAAAATTGAAATAATAATAATAATAAAAAATAAAATAAAATAGATCAATCTACTATTATGCTTCAAAAGAAAAGAAAGAAAAAGAGAAGAAAATTATCCCTACTTAAGTTACCTTTATTACTCTCCCTCATCCAGTCGTGACTCGATGCAACGAACGGTCAACCCGCAGAGATTAGAAAACCAATTTATTAAAAAAAACATTTACCTACCTACTGGTCATACTTACCTACCTACCTATCAGTCTTACCCACTTACTTACCTGCTGGCACGACCGGCAGGTTGTAAAAAAAGTACAACACCCGTGGAGTGAGGTAAACGTACGTTAGTAGTATGTTTGTACGGAGCGGTTTTGTCGTCAGCTGTTGATGAGTGGCAAGGTTAAAAGGAGGTAAGTTTCTACCCTTGAATTTACTTTCTACTTCACGGTTTTACTTTGTGCCCTCTCCCTTTCTACTTCTCTCCCTACCTCTCTCCCCGTCCTCTCGCTCTCTCTCTTTCTCTCTCTCTCTCTCTCGGATCGCTCGCTCGGTCGCTCCTTGCGGTGCTTCCTACGCTCGGGCTCCCTTCGCCAATTCTCCTGCGCCATCGCCACGATCTTCCTCCACGGGAAACAGACACGAGATCGAGGGAAAAACATACGGGAGAAAGAAGAAAAGGAAGTGGAGGAGTTCAATGTTGTTGCTCTCAGGAGAACAAGGGGTGCTGAACCGTCCTATTGGGGTTGATTTGTTTGTTTGTTGTTCCTCGCTACCGACGTTGGTTTGTTAGTCGTTCGAATGTTCTGAAGAAGAAGAAGAAGAAGAGGACGAGGATCGTGATGATGATGATGATGATGAGTCGTGTTTTAGCAATGGCGGAGCGGCTTGGTTTTTCTGTTTTTCTCTTCTGCAGTTTCCACAGCTCTTATCATGGTGGTGGTGATGGTCGGATCTTTTAGTCTTCCTTCGAGGGAAATTGCAGGCGCTGTTAAGGATTTGGTGTTGACGGACGTCTGGCTGGCGGCGGAAGGGATTTTTGTTATCCTTTCTGTTTTGTTTTGAGAGGAGGCAAGCGTCGGTATTTTTTTGGTTGGGACGTGTTTTTGCTTCCAGATGCCGGGCGATTTTGATTGCTTTAGGGACGAGGAGGGCGATTGTGAGCGTTCCGGTATCGATGATGAGATCATTGACGACTCACAGGACTCGGATGTACTCGAATTGAATCGGGTTGTTGATTTCAACAAGAAACCTCACAGAACAAGCGGAAGAAGTGCGGCTGCTGCTGCTGTTTCGGGAAACAGAACATCGAAGGAGAATTGCAAAGGTGAGTCACAAACCGTAACGTCTCTCTCGAACATTAGCTTTAACCTCACGTTTGCTTCTTGTTTCCAAACTCTATATTGTCGCTGGCTTCGTACCTATTTTGACTAGTGATGAGAGAGAGAGAGAGAGTCTTCTTCGTCGTCGTCGTATGCGCACTTCGTTGGGTAACTGTGTTTGTGCAAATATCGAAGAACCTTGATCTGATGAAACATGCTCCCCGGCTGCCAATGCCGCGGGTTGTTCTCAACACCCCTGCAGTAAGAACAGCCCGCGACAGACATGTGAAGACTTCGTAAGCATGTGAAGTTCTCGCCTGATCACAGGAATAGATAAAGCTTATTACTCCTGCAATCGTGCTTGGACTCAAAGTATATCAGTCTCGAGTATATAAGATCCAGCAGCCACCTTGAGAACAAAGAAAGTGCCAGATCTGTAGTTACAGAAGATCTTTCTGTCTGGTCTGGGATGGGACAGGTGAGACTATTGCGAGGTTGTTTGGCGTCATCATGCCCAAAACCGTTGCTCAAGCAGGTGAAACAAAGGCTCCTATGAAGAAGAGGAAGGCAGCTGAGGAGAGTTTTGAAGAGCAGAGCTCAAGGAAAGCTTCACACACATACAGGGATGTCCCTAATGTAAGCAAAAGCTACAAAATCCATCATGCTTCGCTCTGTTTTTATTGATTGCAAGATATTGTTTTTGTTACAGCTGAGTCATTGAACAGATATTGTTGACAATCCTTTCTGCACAAGAAAGAACCATAGGATAGGAGGTTATGTAAGTGGTGTCAGAGGATTTTTGACTTCCTTTGCACCCAAGATCTGTGCTTTCAGCAGCTTGTTGCACCTTCAGCAAGTTCTCGGTGTTTTCTTGAAGCTTGTGTAATCCCAGCAATTTGCTGAAAGATAGATACCACACATAGCTTTTTGATCTCTGTGTGGGTGTGTGCAGGTTACCAAGAAGAGAATTGGAAAGAAAGCTGTGGAAGGAGCCAAGTCGTTTCTTGAGAAAGGATTACAGAATGATCGCATTGATCTTAGACAGTCTCTACCTGACCCCTCAATGGATTCTGGGTCTAGCCTCAGAGACTCAGAAGAACCAGGGGAAAGGCAGATTGTAAATCAAAACCAGTCAAAGACAATGACTGGTGCGGATTTGGATGGGAACGTGACATGGACCGATGAGTCTGTGAAGTTTTTGCTTGACACCTATGCTGCTGTGCATCAGCGGCTGGGGGAGCAAAGCAATGGCCAAGTCAAGTACCAGAAGAAGTGGATGTCGATTCTCTGGGCTATGCAGCAGAGATTTGGGAAGCATTTCACTAAGAAGCAGTGCCAGAGCAAGTATTGGTGTGTGCGACGGGAATGCACCGATTATTGGTATGTGGTTTTTAAAATTTGTATGCCAGCTGCAATCTGCATGAGTTACCCTGATTCAGACACCATTGCATCCTTTGTTCTGTCCAACTAGCTTGGGTTTGTACTTTCTTTTGGAAGGGAGTGCAAGTGATTTTTCTGATTAGTAGTGTACATGACAGCTAGTTTCTCATTGCAGATATTGCTCAGTTGCTAAGTATTGTTCAGGTGGGTGTGTAATGCTCTGCTGCTGGTCAACAGATATAACTAATAGAGATGTGGGATGTTAATTAATATAGAAATGGTTGGGATGTACTTCAGGGATATGTCCTCCAAGATCTCTCAGAGCGATCCCTCCTGGAATCCCAACGTTGCTGGAAGGGAGCTTCTCAAGCCAAAGTTCTATGATGTATGGTATGAAGTATCTGAAAAGGCTCAGGTACACAAGCCAAGCTGTGGAACTGGAGGAGACTCAATGGGAGGGGAAGAGGGACTCACTGCTGACAGTGGTCAGAACCCATTGAAGAGCCAGTTGGCAAGGTGTCTGAGGAAGGAAGAAAAGTCCTCAATACATGAAGTGCAAGATTGTGTTAGTACAATAAGAGAGATGCAACGGCTCATGCAGATACAGCTGCAGGTATGCTCTTCTGTTAAGAGATTAATGCAGTAGTTCCATTAAGAAAGCTGTAGACAAACTTTAGTGTTTCACTAAATTTTTTTCATTCTTCAATTGTTTTGGATTAAGCAAGGACTGGTCACCATTGACCCTGTTGTGGAGTGTCTTGTGGAAGCCAGTTGTAACCATTCTTTTGTTCTGTCTACTAATCAGAATAGACTGAAATTGTGAGCACCTCAGTTTTCCTGTACATTAGTGGGTCTTGCAGTGAAGTTGCTCTCAAAACTTGTGTACTGTACTCCTTTCTGATGAAAAGAATGTTATTCTTTGTTGCAGGCATCAGAGAAGAGAGAGGAGGCCATGAAGTACCGGACAGAGCTCATGATGGAGCTCTTGACACAGCACATGGAACATGTGGAGAAGAGGGTGAGCAACTCAGAAGAAAATCAGCAACCCCACCACTATTTGCTTGAGCGCATCAATGACAAGCTAGAGAAAGTGATTGATGGCTTCACAACACTGAATGAGAATCTCTCCATAGTTACATACCAAATTTCCAAGACATTGGAGACATGTTAACATTGGGTAACATAACATTGTCCATATACATCAGAACTTTCTCCAGTAGATTTGTCTCCTTAACCTTGCAAATCATGTTTTGTTCACAATGATTTGTGGGCTAAGGTTCATGTGAAGTGGGGTTGTTGTTGACCCCAATTTCTGGTTTCAATCCTTTCCCTCTCTCACCAGTTAGAGCTTTTTGAGTTTGCTTGCTTTCAGAGGACAGATTGTGTAAATGCGTTCGTGACTCATGGAGTGAAAGCATTCTCTTTTGAGGCTGTGGCTAGGTGCCCCTCAGAGTGTTGAAGCTCTTCCATGATTACATGCGCACTAGTTACTGAAGCTGATGGATCAAGTACTCCTGCTCCTACTCAAACCAACATAGGTAGATCTGTTGTGCGACTGATGAATGATAATCATGAAATCAATATCAGCAAGAGATGTTCTTATATGTTTGTGATGATTCTCTTGCTCCATCTGCTTCTATGCCGTTTCCATTGATGCAACTGAGTGTGGCGTTCTGGTCAAAGTGAAATATGCATACACCTTCTCAATCTTTGGCCCTTTCATCTGGTTGATGATGATGATGATGATGACTCCTCTCCATTTACAAAAGTTCCTTCCCAGAAGATCCTTCTCTACTTTGATGCCTTATGTTTTCTTTGTACAGTAAGACAGCATGAGAATCCTTTGACTTTGGTTGAATGTGTTTTGGATAAACGATGGTGTTAGAGCAGCAGCTCCATCCACACACTGTTTGCATGTTGGACTCTACCAATATCTACCCTATTCAAAATAGTGTGTTAAGTTCTTACCCCATCCTCGCCTGTAAACATGAAATTCTTAGTGAAATCCTGAATGTTGTAGAGTGAAGATCAGTTAAATGACCATCACATGGGTCAATCCTTGACAAACCAAAAGCAATCATTTTGTTTTCCTTGCCCTTAATAGAAGAACTTATCATATGCATATTTGCGAGTCCAAATTCAATTTCACGTTATTTGAAGCCTGGACTTCATCCAAATTACTATTTACATTTAAGCCTGGCGCCTGGAGTACGTCAAAATTACTAATTATATTTAAAGCCTGACTTCATCCAAATTACCATTTAGTTTTGACGCCTGGCTTCATCCAAATTACTATTTACTTGTGAAGCCCGACTCCATCTATATTACTATTTACTTTTTGAAGCGTGACTTCATCCAAATTACTATTTACTTTTTGAAGCGTGACTTCATCCAAATTACTATTTACTTTTGAAGCCAGACTTCATCCAAATTGCTAGTTACTTTTGAAGCCTGACTTCATCCAAATTACGATTTACTTTTTGAAGCCTGACTTCATCCCTATTACGAGTTACTTTTGAAGCCTGACTTCATCCATATTACGATTTACACAACATAGCAATGTGTGCTGCTCTTAGCAATGAAGCAAACAAATAGAGATGCTACTAGTTTCAGGATCTTATTTGCAGTGATTTTTTTTTGGAGTGAAAATTTGCAGTTTTTTTCAACCTGAAAAAAATATGATATTGAAAAATGCAAAGGGTTTTGGTTCTTATTTGCCAGATTTTGAAAAAAATATTAATTCACCAGATTTCTACAACAGGTTCCAGAAGATAGCCAAAATTTATAAGAATTTTTTCTACTTTCATATCTGGTGTATAGCCAAATTTGGCTAGATTTTGTTGTGGATGATAACCAGTTTGGCTACAGTCAAAACAAAACAAAGCCAATAATGATAACAATAACAATAATAATAATAATCTTATGTTTTAAATTTCTTTTACAAAAGAGCTTTGCTTCTTTGGTGGAGATGATCAATAGGCACTGGAATAGGGACTATTGGACTAGGATTGGGATGAAGGTTTTGCAGGAGAGAAATGCAAAAATCTGACATCATTAGGAGACTCTGGTTATGAGACAGTCATAATCAGGACAGTTCTTATGCATCCTCTTCATTACCATAAAGGCATATGCTAGAGCCAACCAGACAAACACTCTGTCCCATTAGCCACAGAAACCGTTATGAGGATAATATTCCAGACCACTTTGTGGTCACTGCACATGCTAGATCAACTTTCAAGCACTACCTTTACACAACTGCTGCAAGCCAACCACATTCCACTGGCATATCATAATGCAACAAACAAGCATACTATATCATATGCAAGATTTCTGAGCTGGGACTCTGAACACCCTATGTGAAGACAATGAAAGATTAAAAGCAAGAGAAAATCATGCTGAAACAGAACGCAAGAAACTAGGCAGCGTTTTTATGTCATTCCACTTGTAAAGAAATCAGAGCAATCTGCACTTCTGCAAAGAAATCTGAACTGCAACCATAAAGTATCCTAAAGAGAGAACAAACTTGTTAGACAAGAAAAATCAAATGTAAAATTTCCCACAATCCTCTTTGCATATATATACTTACATTTCATCAAGATCGCTGCTGTCTTCTTCTTCCCACAATTAAAATTGACGAGACTACAAACCCCCCTCAACTGAACCTGTAAAACTGACTAACATTTTGAAATAATAGGTTTGTCTCTTGGAGCTGTATTTAACAACAACAAAGAATCAGCAACCAAGGACAAATTGCTGCAACTATTCAACAACCTAGGTTTTTCTGGATGGACCTACCTACCAACCAACCAACTGCGCACAAATAGAAGAAAAAGAAAACCCCACTTTGGTTCCGCAAATACCAATATTATGCTTAATCACTCATTCTTATACTCTTGGGGTAATGACTTGGAACAGAAACTCTAAAGATACCCTCCATGGCAAAACCTTCCATGGCCCCCCAACAGCCTTTCTTATCTATGGATCAATCTCACTTCCCTGTTAAGCTACTGACTATGACATACTTCAAGGTGGACTTCAATCAAAGGCCTGATAAACCTGCATCAATAAATACAGGATTGCAAGTGCCTAAGACGTCTACCATCTACCTTTAACATGTGAACAATGGTGCTGCTGTGCAACTGAAGCTGTAGAAAGGTTGTAAACCAATATCAAGCAAGCTGACAATGTGGGTGAAGGCATTGATAAGGTACGGGAACTCAAAAGACATGCTGTATCACAGCAGCCCAGGATTCCCAAAAGGGTTCTGGTATTGAGGAGCAGGCAATGCCAATTGACCTGGGATAGGTTGCATTTGAGGAGAAGCTCCTGTACCATATGGATATGGTGGAGGAGCAGATACTACTCCATATGGATTACCAAAAGGGTTTGGGCCAGTGGGTGGTATCCCCATCATCTGTTGCTGCTGGTGCTGCTGCAGCAACATAGCTTGGTGTTGCTGCATCATGGCCATCTGCACATTGGATGGTGGTGCAAAACTGTCTGATGCCAAGAACGGATCCCTATGCTGGACAGGTGGCATTCCTGGACCTCCTTGGAATGGGCTAGGTGTGACAGTATTCATGCCCATGTTGTAGCTGTTTGGGGCTACACCATTGGGACCCCGCCTTTGCAATGCATCATCATATAGGCTGTCAAGAGTCAGCTTATCAAGACCACCCGCCTACAAAAGCAATGTTACCAGTTGTCAGCATCCCCATAAGCTTCCATCACCTACCAGAAATCTCTAACAAAGTATCTCCAGATTGCATATATGGACCCAATAGAGTTTGCTCCAGGGTGTATAGAATAGCATGGTAGTCATGCAATGTTTCTTACTACAAACTGAAGAAAGTTTGATCCTCACCAGTTTAAAGGCAAGAACCATAGAAAAAAACAGAAAATAATCATGAAATTTTCACCCCAGAAAGTCTAGGAGGGCTTAAACTATGCCACAGGATCTCTGACTATGGTTTACATGGATGCAGGGATAAGGACAGATGTACTCATGCTGTTCCCTGTTGCAAATAGGCTGCAGTATGCCCTAATAAGGATCTGAAACTCATGCAGAAATTGTCATGTCAAGTAGTTTTAATAATCATCAGCAGGAGGTTCAGACATGCCTAAGACTTTGTTCTGTAGGCTTAGTTAACAGTGCTCTACATACATTCCAGACAGTGAAATTACAATGTCATGTGGCTTATCTAGTTTCTCTTATTGACCTGCATTTAGCACAGATGGGACAGTACTGGCAGCCTGCTGGGTTTCCCAGAAGGAAACAATAGACAGAGGGCTTTCAATTTTGGGTTAGTGACCAGGCCATTGATCAAGACAGTGTGAGAGGATCATGTGGAGAGCATGTACCAATTTGCTATTGGTAGCAACGCTTGCATTATCAGCGGGATTTGTTACCAATGCAAGCTCCCAGCCTGTCGTCCCGTTTGCACTATATGCAGATCCATTACCATTTGCAGTAGTACCTGATCAACATGACTCAAAAATGTCAAGGTGTATAATACTCGGTACCATAGTATGATGACACTATGCCCTGTATGGAGAAAAAGGAAGATTATACATAAGTTCAATGTTCACTAATCAAAACTTTCTCAGCAACTGCAAGCAATTCAAAGAGAAAGGAGCCCCAAACACATGACAATTTTGACAGGAAAGAGATCTCCATCCTGGATGTGCTCACTAAGCCCATAGATTCTTTGATGTTTGTCTAGAACAATAGATAATATTGCTAGTAGACTAGAGCTTCCTGAGTCATCATATAACAACTCACTTTCAGGAACAATAGCAAGTGCCAATGCATTACTCTCCTCCAATGCAGCTGCATTTGGTAAATCCTCATCCAAACCCTGCAACACTCATGACAGAATCAGCTAGTCCCTTACCAGATTTACACCCATATGTCTGCTTGTCATGATCAACCATACTCTAGTTCTGGGATACCACTTTGTGTACTATTCAAAGTCCAAACAAGTGACTATGGTCGAGGCCTTCTGGGCGAACTTGGTGCCCTGAGTGCACGGCTATCCCAGAAATACATAGCAACCCAAAGGATGGTCTGCAACATGGACTATGACAACTCAATTGTAGTACTGCTACTGCATTGAAAATGGACCAGTTAGTGCCCACATTTGCAAACGGCAATAATTGTCTGCATCCAAATAACCTGCAATTAGTTGCAGAACTCAAGAAGTATGTCTGGGAGAGCTTTGAATGAAAAAACCCACCAGAAGATCACCAACTGGTTCAACTGGTGGAGCTGGAGGAGGCACTGTTTCTGGAAGAGGTTCGGCCTTAGGTGATGCACTCTCATAAACTTCCTCCTTAACATCAGATGATGGAGTTAGCTGGATGCGTGGTAGGGACCGCTCCTCATTTTCCTATTCCACAAAGTTTGCAAAAAGAAATCAGTTATTTTAAAAGCACAGGTATATTGTCATTCCAATGAAACCTATCAGAAGAGTCCCAGCACTTGAGAAAGTGAGTTGCATCACTTACAGGGACATCTTTCAGATACAGTGTTCCACTTGGTGCTGCACGAGGAGCATCTTTCACATACTCTTCCATGGTGGAGAGGAAGGACTGTGGAGGCTGCATCACAAGATGTGGATTTGTTGCATCAGATCCTAAGAAGCACTGAACCACCTAACCAACATCAAGTTCTAAGAAGTTCATAAACAGACCTATTTAACAAAATGGTTCCAGAGTTTAGGAAAAGGCATCCTCAAAATAAGACCCTCACTTTCGTAAACTTGTGTTACGAAAGGAGGAAGATAGATTGCAGGCAACTGACACCATCAAGAAAATCAACCTACCTGCTCAAGGGTAGGAAACTGGAAGCTACGAGCAAGGTCCAGGCCCTTGCACACCTCATAAAACTCTGACAATCGGTCAGCCTGCAATGATAAATTTTGGACACACTACCCAGGATAAGTAAACCCTTCGACAGAACCAAACATCCTACTTGAAAGAGAGTAATGGCAGATCTACTAAACTTACAAACTTTTGCACCAGTGATCAATTACTATGGGTCTACTAAACTTAGAAGCTATGCCAGGTGCAACAAATGCTGGTTCAAATCAAGATCCTACTAGTGGAAATAAGGGGACTGAACAGAAAAATGTTCATCCCATGAAGCATGACCTTGCAACGAAAACGAGGAAGCCAAACAAAAAAAAGTTATGAAATTGCAGATAATTCTCCACAACATCTTGAAGGTAACATGACAATGAGTGCAGTCATGACCTTATGAGGGTTGCTCACAAGGTGTCAGACCATCAACTTCATCATGTATGGCAGTGATGAGCTGACAATCATTGCCATTGGACAGACACACATCTACTTTCATATTAAAATTTTCATAATCTCTGCAAGGACTAGATGTCAACTTTGGTTATAGGCCCATAACCTGCACTCCAGCTCGCTTATATATCTCAAGTGCTTTTGAGGCATCAACTCTCTGCATTTCAAAAAACTGCAGACAAGAAAACTATTCAGATTGAAAATAAAGCAAAATTTGGGTCTGAGAGATATCATTTGAGATTACAAAGTGCATTTTGGTACATTTGATAAGAATGGAATAGTGGTGAAACCAAACACTAAGTCAGAGACCAAGCCTACCTTGTCAACCAGGTTGATGATCCCATCATTGATTGCACGATACAATTTGAAGCTTTCCTTCAACACCTGTGCAATAAAGACATGCTCCAAGATTTGAGTTCCCAAAATTGGATTTCAGCATGTACTGAACTTTTTAAAACCCAACTCTGCTCTAAACACACAAGCATCATGCAAAGTCAAGGAGAAATCCCCCACATACTTACCAAACCCAGTGCAGCCTGAATCACATAATTGCTGATAGCAGCTCCTTCAGGCTGCAAATGATCCACATATAGCTCAGAGTCTATTTATGCAAGTCAGTCAAAAAGCATAAAATTTTGACATCAGAACAAGCTACCAAATCACTCTATTCCATATCTCATCCTGACTATAAAATCTGCATGACCATATGTAAAAAAACATGATTGGGTCGCATTGAGAAAGGATTCTTCTATGGAATCTAAACTAAGGCTCTTCTTACACATGGAGAATAACACTGACTGTTTTAAAGCGGTACCTGGCAGCCCATGAGACGATGCAACAGTTGTTGTAAAGCAGGCAAATGTTCCAACAACTCCACAGTGTCCAACTCTCTTGTCCTACTGTGTCCCTAATGGTCACCAAAAACCTTCCAATGGTTATACACTGAGTTGAAAAACCAAGAAAGTCTGTATGCTTCAATGCACTCCCAAAGCAAAATACTGCATGACCCAATATGCAGATCCCCAAAACCCTGTGGAGCAAAGCAATTCATTGAAACCAAGCAGTAAAAGAAGGAAGAATGAAAAGTCTGTAAGAAATATTTTAAGACTGAGAACTTCTCCTTACTTTTAAACTTAACTCAAACTGTATAACATTCAGAGATAACCCAATAATCAGGTTATCATGATCTCAGATCTGAAAATGGATCATCAAATAGGGCAAAGAAGAAAGAAACCCTAAAGGTCTTAGAAAACAACAACAAAACCAAAAACAAAACAGAAGAGCAAAGTTCTTTTCAAAGTCTTGATGTACAGAGATTGTCTGTGGTTGTCAAGATAGTATCCTTACTGCTGCACGCTCTGACTCCACATCATATCTCAACACCCGAAAGCATTCAAGTCGCTCTTCCAAGTACAGTGCATAGGTACGTACCCATGCTGAGTAGTCCCAAGCTGCGTACCAACAACACCCATATTATTCCAGAGGCCAACTTTGGTCATATTTTGGCAAGCACTCAATTATAACAAAATGTCAGTTTGACCAAGCTGCCTTTACCCTGCATGTCAAAAGTTCGATTATACCCTCAGAATGAAGAGCCTACAATATGGCAAACACTGAATCTCCAGAGCCAAATGCCCATATTGCACAACAGAAAAATATATATAGAAAAACATGCACACCATTTGGACTTGAGTCATCCTTGAAGTTGGATAGATTGAGGATATGGCCCCGATTGCGAGAGTAATTGATGAGTTCCTCTCGAAATGTTGGGTCTCCTTCTCTCAATGTTCGATGAATGACCACCATTGCCTTCAATGCAACCTGTACCATGTACACAAGACTCAATCGCAACAAGCAAGAATCTCTTGGAAGCACACAGCTGACTGTGCCTCCTCAGCCTTCTATTTCTGGTTAGAAATAAGAAAACATAGCTTTTTAGGGAGAATGCATCCAACACGAAGCAGGATGTGAGAGTTACAGCATGTTTGTTCTTCAACCATTGCAGGGATAGCCTAACCTCTACACATCGACATCCTGGTTAACTCAATTCTCTGTAGTATTGGCAACTGTTCTGTCAAAGCAGTCTCTAAAGGTGATATCCACCATAATATCAGTCATTCCCAACTGTCCACCTCCAAAGACCATGGAATACTAGCAAACTGGGTGACACAGCATTCTCCTACTTGGTAACCAACACCAGCTATTTCACATTGCTGGATCATGTTTCCCTATCCCTAAATCCAAATTTGCCATCAACCTCTAGTCTGGATGAAAATGAAGAACAGATTTTACCGTCCAATTGTGAGTTTTGGCAATTCGCCTAGCAAGAGCATTTATGCAATATGCCACATCTGCCCGTGGCCTTGATGCTGAGGTTGCAAAGAAGATGCCTGCCGAGATCATAAGAAAAACAAAGCACAAGCATTAACACAATCCATCCAACATGCTAGTTGCAACCACCACTTCAACATCAACTTTGCCTGGATCAACCTTCACAAGAGAGAACACTCACTTCGAACATGCTTCTCCTTTGGAGGGCATTCCACATGATTGGTTGCTTTCACAACTGCAATGTCAAGGTCCTGCCATGCTCCTCAACACACATCCAATCAGTCACATGCACACCAAACAACTGCATGCCAACTCCATAAACAAACAGATATCCAGAAACCCTTCACAGATGTCATCAAGAACCCAAACAGTACTTCCAAGAACCAGTCCTGTTCAATCAAACAACACTCCAGCATCTGGAAAATGCATTTAGGTTATCAACAATCAAGTGCTCGACTCTTCCAATGGCTATCAGAATGTATGTGTGAAGTCTCCATTATGCTCCCTGGTCTGGTCTAAACGCTGACATGTAAAGCTCATGCATGAAATCCAATAGCCAGATTTTGCTCCATGCCAGATTCATCAAACTTACATCTCGATTTCCTCAGGATAGCAACCAGAATCACCTGGTGCAGCTGAGCCCATGCATGCCAACATTGACAACCTTTAAGAGACAATCCAGCAAATTCAAGCAGCATTGTTGGACACAGAGAACGTGCTTCAGGCTACAGTCCATTCCCCCTATCCCTCGGAGTACAAAAGACCCGTCCACTGACGATACTGCCACAATCGATAAGGTGGCGGGTGCCCTCTAACTAGCGCAACCTTCAAGGGAACAGCGGCACAACAAACAAGCTCGGAAATTAAGACAAGCGCTCGCATCCAGTGCACTTTCACTACACTACTTCGATCGTATGCAGAAACTTGCCTTGTAAGTGCTGTTGACCTTGGCCAGCCCAACCTTGGTAGAGTCCTTGATCGCACCGAGCGCCTTCCGCAAGCTCCCTTGCGTCGATAGCCCCGCCATCTCTGTTAACCGCCCCCCAGTTTCAACCACAGCGCGCAGCAAAAGTGAATCGTCTGCGTAACGGATCCCCTGCTGCGGCCGATGGCTACCGTTCCTCGCTATCCAACATGCCCCCCTCTTTTCTTTTGCCTCCCGAGACCGGCCTAGCTCGTCGCGTTATTCGGCTCTTTTTTTCCCTCCGATTCGACGCCACAAAAGAATCCCCGAAGAGGCGACGGAGCTGAGAGATAAGCGATCCTTACGTTGCTGCTCGCGGAAGTTCAATAGGTTTTGCTCTGAGATTCCTAGTGTACAAGCTCCCGAAAAACGTCCCAAAAAGATGGATCGAGCCAACTGCAACTACAAGTACTTGAACAAGATCGCCACGGAGACTCTTCTGCTAACAAAGGGATCCAAAGCTTACGCGTAGAGCAACATCAAAGGGACGGACCCCTAAGACCTTGCAAATCTCTCACGCACCGCACATCCGCACACACACTGTGAGAGAGAGCGAGAGAGGAGACAGAGCACGCAAAACAAGAGATGAAGAAGACGACCGATTCCAACAACATTCCAGCTCAGGAATGTCGTAGCTTCTGTTGCCACGACAGTTCCGCGAGCGTTCTGCGTGCATTTCTGGCCAACCAGTTTGATTGGCATTTCAGCATCTTTTTCTGTAAGGTTCTTTGCCGAAGCTTCTTGCGTAATCACCAGTAGGTAGGTTCCGCGTGGAACCGAGTATTCCCTCCGGCCCGGCATTTACGGGGGTGACCCATGATAATATTTTGACAATTGGAAAAAGAAAAGTGGCCGAATTTTCTTGTTTTAACTTTTTTTTTTTTCCCCACATTTAATCTTCTCTTCTCTTTTGCTGCCCTTCCCACAATTCCTCCAAAAAGCAAGTGTAGGATAATGCCCACTCCTGGGACCTTCCCCAATTAATAGCCTGCCCGAGGTGGAGCTAAGGGCCACTTACTTCAGGAACACCTTTTTGAGGACATTAATTGGCAATAAAAAAATTTCACAAATTTTTAATAAAATTTCTCCTATAATACTGGTTAGGAATCATGAAAAAAAAAAAAAAAAAAAAAAAAAAAAAAAAATTTCTACAAAAAAATTTCTCAACAACCCCATAAGAAAATTCTCAAAGGACCCAATTCGAGCCAACACCCCGGGGAACATTTCGGATCCTGGGGGGGTTGCAGGGATGGGGGGTTGGGG
>Ga0116231_10006893_pt1 | contig 21256 bp, 13 predicted proteins | sample S1TSphgellanicum_2_FD_89695 | JGI IMG/M metagenome (GOLD analysis project Ga0116231, IMG submission 89695) | Host-associated microbial communities from peat moss isolated from Minnesota, USA - S1T2_Fd - Sphagnum magellanicum MG | ecosystem: Host-associated > Plants > Peat moss > Unclassified...
ACATGTGTGTGACCCTGCTATAACTAATTATACTAAACTAAGAGTTGCTTCTCATGCACTTTGAACAAGTCAGTTGATGACAAAAGGTAGCTAGCAAGCATCATTTCAAGGAGCACAGCGTGTGAGCCTGTGTTCTCCTTGCAAGCACAATCTAACATGCTAACCACAATTGAATTGGTGTGGCTTAGAAGTATTGATTGATCTCTGAGTCCAAAATTCTAACAAACTCTTATGGTTTCTGATATAGGTATAAGCTTGATGAGCAAGCACTTGCGTACCTTGCCAAAGAAATCATCATGTTCCACACAATTAGCTTGATGTTCCTCCTTGGAGCAAAGAATGATGCATATGAATTTAAAATTTGGTTTCTAAATTATTTCCTATTTTTTTAGTTTCTTTTGTTTTGCGTTATATAATTTGTATAATTTATATACTTCATATAGTTTTTTGGGTTTAAGGCATATGTCATTAGGACTTTTTTTTGGTAAGGGTTTGTATAGTTAGGGTTGTAATAGGGCTTATGGCAAATTATCATTTGGATTTTTAACGTTATGCCTTATGATTTAATGTTTAAGAATTTTGTTCATATATATCAAGGCTTAAGGTTTCTACTTTAGATTTTGCTCATTATATTGGTTTTTGATTTTATCACTTGTTTAAATTTATAACATAATTATGAATCTTTTTTATTTTCATATGTTCCATAGTTGTTAAAGCTTAATATTTCTTAACTCACTTTTGTTTAAATGTAATACCTGTATCATATTGTGATAATTCATTAACCATGAAAACATAAAATATTTTTTTAATATTTGATTACCCGTTAATACATCATGAAATTCATGTTTTCAAAATTATTTATTTACCTTATAGTATGATTTAACATATATAAAAATGAACATAATGCAAATTTGGTCACATTGATTATACAAGGGGTTAGGGTTTAATGTAAATTTACTACTTAATAGTAGAATTATACTTTAGGTTTTAATTTTGGGACATATAAATTAATTTTTTAAAAATTTACAAGTCTATAATAATTAAAATAAATTTAAGGTGCATTTTGGGCGAAATTTTTAAGGTTTAAACATATGTAAAACAATGCAATGTCATTTTATATATTTTTAAAGAAAGTGAAAGAACTTAACTTGGAAGTATTATCAAATGGTAAGAAACGTACCTCCTTTTGTGTTTTGTTATAAATTTTATTTAATTATTCAAAAAATTAAAGTCAAATTTCTAGTTGGTGAAAATAAATATGTGTGCGAGTATTGCAAAATTATATGAATATTTAGCCCTAAATGCAATACCCATATTCAAGTATAACCCCTAGGTGATTTAGGTAAGCTTACGTGCATACTTGACCTTAAATGCAATACCCACATGTAGGGTCATTTCAAAATAACTAATATGTAGTTTGGGTGGCCTTTTAATGAAAACCAAAACCTATATGCAATACTTGCATGTAAATTCATTTTGAAATAATCCATAAGTGATTTAAACAACCTTAGATGAAGAATAAACCGTAAATGCAATACCCACATGTAAGGTTGCTTCAAAATAAGTGGTTTGGTTACCCAAGACATGTCTATTTGTATAACTAAATTAATTTTATGACAATTAATTATCATGAATAATTATTTTAAATAATGATTTGAATAACTTATCAACATAAAAAATCTAATTAAAATAATAAATTAAATATCAAATTATTGATTTGATTTTTAGATCTAAAATTTAATTATTGAAACAATTAAGGTTCAACCAAATAATCAATTACTTAATATTAATAAATAAAGGATTGTTTAAATATGATAATCAATCATTTACATTATCTGAAATATTTTTTAGTAATTCCTTAATTATGACATTATTTGTTGATAATTAGACTAGATTATTATGTCATATGAATCTCATAAATATTATAATGGAAACCTATATGCAAGTATTGTAAAAGATGTTAAAAATCAGTAACTACTTATGGACCTATATGTGGGTATTGCAATGGATGTAAAAAAACTAAGAACTATTTACGAGACCTATATGTGGGTATTGCATATTTGAGATGACCTTATGGAAATTATAAAAGAAAGGATATAGGTATTGCACAATGTTCATTTTGATCTTTATAAACCCTAGACAAATTAATGTACTTTATTCATATGGGCCTATTTAAATTTTGATTATTACATTTAAAATACTACGAAGATTATGAAAAAGAAGACATATAATTAATCATATACCTATCAAACAAATGTGATTAAAGTAAAATATTATATTGATAAAATATGTGCAAATATGGGTGGATCAAAAAATGTTTAAAAACCCAATGAAAATAAAAGGTTTTTTATAATATATTAAAGGACCAAAGTTCAAAAATTGGGTAGTCCAAAAAATGAAAAGGTTGAAAAAACCTAGCTACCTATATAAATTGGAAACCCTAAACCATATCATTATTTACAATCCCCTATTTAGTTTGGTAAGCAATTGCTACATGACGAGCAATGTACAGATGTCGACGTTACATTTCAACATGAATTACATTTGCAACAAATTTTTCCTTTGTTGTGCCTTGAACCCTATAAACACCCAAAAACCACCAAATTAAACCTTAACACACTTTGGATGAAACAAAACTATAAAAAATCAATAAACATTGATTATTTTTTTTTTTTACCTTCCATGAGTCATTCTAAATTCATGGAAATCCAATACATTTATTAATTCTTGTATTTGATTTGTTTTAATGGATTCTTGATCCTAATTTTTAACATCCCATGTTATTTTCAATTATTATGCATATGCAGAACAGATGGATCGAATCATCTTTTATAAATTTTCATCCTTCTCCATTCGTGACGTTGCATTTTGAGGCACACTTCCCACACCCCAGCATTAAAACCCAACACCTATAACAATTACTTTGAAACTAATTTGACCAAAGCTAATTTGACAAAAACTGGTTTTGGTAATGATGGACATTATTCTACAACAATTATAAACTTATCCCACTTGCATTGGGCTTTGGCACAAGCATGACTAATAACCTCTTGATCATTTTGCCTTTACATGGCCATGGTATCTCCCAAGATGCGAGCGTTCATTTTAGCATGGTTTTGATGTTGAGGACCTCTTTCACAAGTTGAAGGCTTCCCTGGTTTGGCCTTTTCTACCACCAAGCCATGCACTTCCTTCAAATGTTTGGTCAATAACCATTTGGCACAATATGCAACAATGCAGGTGCCAACTTTACACTTCCATTTCAACCCAACCTTCGTCCATTATTTATCTTTTCGAGCCACATTCGGTGGACAAGTGGGTGTCAATGGTTGAGAGGCCTAGCTGGTTTCAAATTCTGGACCTAAACTTTTTTTTTTTTAAATCATTATTTTATAATAAAAAAATCCTAACCCTAAAACTTTACACATAAAAAGTTCAAAAAATAGAAAGCAGGTATTGTAAAACATAAAATCACACAATTAGATGCAACTACTACAAACTTTAACTGCTTTCAAATATTGCAAAAGAAATTTGAAAAAAAAATCCCTTACTTTCCATCAAATGATGGAAGGTACAATATAAATAAATTAAAAAAAAAATTAATGTAATGTGTGTAAATTTTAAAACAATTTAACCCACCATTTTTTGATCAAATTCCCAATCTATATTAGGAGTGATTTCATCATTTGAATTATAGATAGTCACCATTGTCAATTCTAAACCACATAAATTACTTAATTCATCAATTCTCAATTTTGATGAAACAACATTTTGCTCCCCATGTTTCGATTATGATGGAACAACATTTTGCTCCTCAAATCTCAATTGTAATGCATTAACATTTTGCTTCCTAATTATCGATTCTAACAAAGCAACATTTTGCTTCTGAGCTTCCAAATCACCACCACCTTTTTTCAATCTCCTTCCTTTAGCCATTACAACCTTCAACATTTTAAAAAACCACCATTTCATTGTTAATTATCAATTTTAATGAATTAGACCAAAATGACCTTAAAAAAAAAATAAATAAATAAAAGAAGGTGGTTCTTCATAGCACCACCACCATAGAAGAAGGCGACAACATTGTTGGCATCATTTTTTTCATAGCAAAACCACCGAAAAAGGTGACAACAATTGTTATCACCTTTTTTTACAACAAAGCCATTGAAGAAGGTGATGAAAGTTGTCGTGTTGTGTCGTTGTCTTTTTTTTTTTTCTCAAATAGAGAAAAAGGCAAAAATAGCAAATTATCGTTGCCTTCTTCGTTTCAACATCACCACAAAAGACGACAACAACACATTGTTGTCGTTTTCTTCTTCTCTAACACATAAAAGAAGAGTACAACAATAAGTTGCCATTGCCTTTTTCATTATAACACCACTAGAAAAGAAGGCAATCGCAACAAGCTATCGTTGCCTTTTTTGTTAGAACACCACCATAGAAGAAGACAATAATGCGTTGCCGCATCATCATTTTCTTCTTCTTCTTAGACAAAGAAAAAAGCGGTCATCACCTTCTTCGCAACAACAACACCATTGAAAAAGATGATGATGCATTGCCATTGTCTTCAATTTGGGCCATTTTTTTCACAAAATAAAATCTTTGTCCGTGTTGAAACCATATTTTTACATGAGTTGAAAATGTTCATTATTGTTAAAGGCCAATGATTTATTTATTTTGGTGGCAAAAATTTGCCATTTTGTTACAAAAAAAAAGTCTTTCACAACATGCTCATGGGAACTTTTTGGAAAATTTCCAAAAACATTGTCACATTTTCAAGGAAGAATATTATGAAATTGTCAAGATCTTTAGAGAATTTGGGCAGATTTCTAGCTTTCTTATTTTGAAATCACCACATTTAGCTAATAGGTTCTAGTGATTCATCAACATGTAATAGGATTTCTAAATTTTTTATTTCTTTTTTTGTAGCCATATTTGGCTAAATTCTCTTGTGGCTGATCATCTCTTCTGGAGCAACATGAGAAAATTGAAAATTAAAAAAAAAATTGAAAAAAATCACTGTCACAGGCTATAATCTGAAAAATTTAACTACTCATATGATTATATCAATAGTAGACAATTATTGTACATCATGACAAACTAATAATTTGAAAATAATGAACATTAAATGATTTTTTTAAATAATTATTTTTTTGTCATTGTTGAAAGAAAACTGACCAGAGGTTACAATACATTTTGGAACAGAAAGAAAAAATGTTGTCGTAACCTGACAAATGTTATCTAGAAATGCACCAATCCAGAGAGGAGGCCAAAGTACAACATGAGAGGACCTAAGTTCAAGTTGAATTGTTACAAGCCAGATGCTGAAGACTAAGGATTGATAATGAACGACTTAGGCCTAAGTCTTAATTCAACTAACAACTTCTTGTTATAAACAGCAGAGAGTTAAAGCACATGAAGGAAGAACCCGGGCAGACTACTATTGGCCCCAGATTTTCCAAAAACACCCAGCGGGCAAAAAATTGAAACTTTCTGCTCAGTCGCACCTGGCGAATATTTGCCTCCTTCCTACACTCCTGCCTTGCCCTGCCCAGGACCTGAGGCGCCAATCCTCAAAATGGAAATGCTGAGGGAAAATTGTTTGTAGTAAGTTTTGTTTATATATATATATATAATATGTTCGCATTTTACAAAAGATTTTGTTTGAAATATCTATTTCAATTGTTTGTAATATTTATCCTCAATGGTAAGTTATTAGAGTTATCCATAAAGTCAGGAAAAGACGGCACGGGACCCCCTGTTTGGTCACATAGGGGATGAGATTTCAAAAAACAGGGGGAAAAAGTACACTGGGCTTCAACGGGGCATGAAACTCAGTTTAGCAGCAAATTTGGTGCTAAACTGAGTTTGCCCTCTCCTTTCTTTTCCTGGACGCTTTCAACCAATTACTGCTCCTTCTATGTGTACTCTAGCTATAAATGTTCTCGCGCCTCGTGCATTGAATCCTGAGTCTCAGTATTTCATACCCTTATTTAATAAAATTTCATTACTCTGCGGACAAGAGCCAGGAGGGGGTGAAGCATCAAACGAGGGGTGCAACTCAGGTCCAAGAGGGCATGACTTTACTGATAACTCAAATTCCTCTTGAGCATTTTATACTGTGATTTAATAAAAATTTCCTTACTTTACGGGTACTACCAAAAGAGGTGTTAGGGGGTGAAAGGAGGCCCAAAGACAGGGCGAAGACGGTGAATTTACACATTTCTCTATTATATCACAATTTCACAATAAGCTTTTTTTTTAAAGAATTTTATGTGTCCAGGTTTTCTGAATTTGAGACATTGAAATTGTGGGTCTATTGGATGCAAGGGTTTTTTTTCAGTTTTGTGATGTACACACAAGTCCATCCTCCATAAGAGGAATTAACAAAAATTTGGTGCCATTGGCACATTTTTTTCACAAATGTCTTTTGTATGAGTTGTACTGGATTTTTTTGGCCAAAAGGCGAAAATTCATCAAAAATAAAACCAGTGATTGGACCCCTTTCTTTTGATGTTTAAATGAATAATCCCACACTTTGGGTGTTACAGATGGGTGTCAATTAAGGTATTTGATTCAATTAGGTAAATTGGTGAATATCTTTCCCATTGGGAAAATGGAATGAGATATATGCACTGAGAACACTATGATACATGTGAGGTTAGAGAACCATTATTTGATAAATAACCACTAAGAAATTGGGCATTTTATTATTAAAAATTCATATATGGTTTTGGTTTAACAAACTTCCACTACCATTGAAGAAAGAACATAGGAAAATAAAAATTCCTAGACTAAGCTGGTCCAATTGACTCTATTATATGAGCGCCCAAAACAATACATTCTACCTAGTTGCAAATCTCAATTTATTAAAAAAATCATAAGGGAAACGAGTTATGGCTTCTTCTTCTTTTTGGTTAAATAATTTCTTCGAATGTGTAGGAATTAAATGTTTCAAAATTTCTAACTTCCTTAGAAAATTCTCTATCAAATTCATAACTATTTTATCTATTTTTTATTAAAGTTTGGCATACATAGTGGGAACTTGATGGGAACACCATCAACCAGTGGGCAATTCCCTATTTTTTGGAGAACCTCCAGGGTCGGTTGATCCCTCTTCCTATTATTTTTTGGAAGAGGCTCTGGTTAAGGTCAATCTTTTATTTTTAAATATGGGGGGTTTTCAGGTATTAGGGTTTAAGTTTTTAAAAAGGGGCGGGTCCAGCCAATGATTAGGGTTTAAGATTAGATTGGCAAAAGAAAATGGTTATTGTAATTACAAGGCAAGTACTTGAAAGAAACGAAATTTTTAATTTGAAAATGTAATGAAATTACATCTAACTTGGAACAATTATGTACTTAATGCCTACTCACTATTCACATTTGCAACACTTTATTTCCTCATAATTGGGTTTAAATGGGCATTTGACATTGGACAAACCATCACAAAAACCTTCAATCTAGCTTAACAAACATATGACTTGAACATTACATACCACAAAAGTGATCAAGGCACATGAGTTGATAACCAAATGGGTTGGATAGACTTCCAATCATAAAAGATCAACAACTAACCTAAAAATCAAGGGAAAAATCCTTCCTCAAAATTGGGCTTTTGGGCATTTGACATTGGACAGACCATCAAACATAAGTTCAATCTAGCTAAACATTACAAATGACATAAGTCTTCAATGCACATGAGAAATGATAAAAAATGGATTGGACAAACTTCCAATCACATAAAATCAACAAGACCTTAAAATCCAAGGGGGTGAAAGTATGGTAAAGTAGATAGAAAAAGTGTTGCATCCAAAATGCAATTTTAAAATGATAGAATTTTTGATATAAACACATGCAAATATATTAAAAACTTGTGAAAGTAAAAATATGAAAAACATGGCCCTCCATTTAGTTTATAGCAAGTTGAATGCAAAATTTGAAAAACTTTCATATCATAAATTAAACGAGAAGTAGATTTGAACTTGATTGGGTCAATTTGGTGTTCAAACCTACTTTTATAGTATAAGTTTTATGTTTTATGATATCTACTTGTAACCCATTTTGTATTTTATTACAAATTACAATATGAATATGGACTTTGTCTCCCATGAAAAAAAAAAGTTTTAAAATTTCAATCACAAGTTGATAAAATATATTATAGATGATGTGTAAAAAAAAAAATTTTGAAAAAAATTAAATAACATTTTTATTCTAAAGCAAACATTTTAGAACATGAAAAAAATCAAAACCCTAAAATCTATGAACAACATGTTTTGTATTATCACTTTTTAAAATGATGTGAAACCAATGATTTCATTCAACAAGACCTGAGGCATAATGAATATCTAACAATTTTTTTATTCAAATTAACTAAAATTAAAATAATAATAAATGAAGTGAAATAAAAAGTTCATAATGATACTAATCATTATAGTATACTTATATAGGGGGAAAAAAAAACTATAGATAAGACAATTGAATTATTTTTTTAAAATTATGAACTTTCAAAAATGTTTACAATGTTAGGGCTTGAAATTGTGAGAGGACTAATAAAGGGATCACAAAATTTGTGTATTCATGTGTGGACTTTACCATTGCCAAAATTGGTCCACTACACCATACTTTTGCCACACCCTAAACATTCATTGCCTAGAATAAGTCCTTCTAGTACATAGATCCAAACTTTTGAAGCACTACTATTTCTTTCCCTTTGTCATCTCCATCAAAAGTTACAAACATTTTTCATAAGCATTCACATGAATTAAGTAAGAACCCATGGAGTTGCAAACATGCCCAAGGAGATGGACCTACAAAATTAGGTTGGAAAGAACTACTCAACACATGCTTCAACACTATGATTGTAACAAAAACATATAAATTTCACAACCCTAAAATGCCAACTCTATATCTGGGTGATAAATAGGTTATATAGGTTTAGACCCTATTTACCCTAAGACCTATTTACCCAGACTCTCAATCATATCCATCCTTGGATATGCAGAACTCCTACATGTGCAAAATGGGTCTGAATAGGTTATAAAAATCCTTGCATGTGGGAAAAAAAAAGGTATCCATACGTTTAGGGTATATCAATTTTGAGAAAATAGGTTCAAGTGTATCATATACTATATATATCCAGTGGGTATATTGGGCCAGAGTGACACCAGCTAGCACACCATGAAGGATGGATGATAAGTGATCAGGAAACAGTTTTCTGTTGGGTTCCAGTTCCCTAGCTAACCATTGTGGTTAGCTGAGCTGCTTCTTTTACTACCCACCTTCTGTCAACCTGGGTTAGTAGATAGGTATCCATCCTTAACTATGTATAATCCATCTACTTATTAGGGCGACTTTAGATGAGGGTCCAAGGTCCAGGGACCAATGAATTTAAGAAATCTTATTGGTCGAAAGCTTTAAATTGGTCCCCAGGCCTTTAGACAAGGGTCCAAGACCAAAAAGTGGCAAATTGAGGCTAAACCTACATGGCACCTGTTTTGGAGGGAACATCACTTGGTTTGGACAAAAAACACAGTGCTAAAAGGAGAGAGAGCTCCTAATTTGGAGAACCGAGAATCAGGCTAGGGACCAAGGTATAGGCCAACTCAAGGATTCGATTTGCTTCAAATCAGTCCAAATTGGTTCCTAGGAAATTGGACCCTGGACCCTCATCTAAAGTGGGCCTTAATTAATAATCACCATTTTCCTACCTATCTCTACCAATATATAGGACCTATTAATTGCAAAATGGCTTACCAAGGTGAAACGAGACATTAACTCGGTTAATGTTCATCCACAACTGAGTCATAATGGGCATCCAATGGATGGTGCAATGGTGGGTGCTGGTCCACTCTGGCCAGCATATTAAGGGTTTTAAAAAAACCCATACAACAGTTGTTCAGACCCTAGAGTAACTCAAGGCATGCTAATGATGGTCTTATAATTGAACTCATTTCATTATTTTGGGAATTGAATCCATTTTCGAAAAAGGATGTGTGATGTGCTAATTAAGGGTAGTTCTTTGAGTGGATGAGTGCCAAATTGAATCTAACGGCAGAACATTTTATTGCATATTCATTTTCCTAAAGTAATCAACTTTCTTTATTTTCAATTTTCCCATTGATCAAAATTGTGTAAAATTTCTTGCAATTTTTTTTGGTTACAGACCTTTGCTTCCATCTAAAGGCAATGATAGGTATATTGAGTGATATATGATTTGGAAAAGAAGAAAAGGGATGAAAAATAATTGAAAAAAAGTATGTTTTGGATGGGTGCAGGTTATTGGGTTTATGGGTCATGGAAAATATATAGTTCAAGATTTTTTTAGCTGAGAAAGATAATAAATGAGATGATGCCGAAAAAGTAAAAGATTTCAAAATGTCAAAATCCAGGAAACACAATGGATGAAAAAATGCCATGAGAGATGGGATCTGAAAAAGTTGAGTTCAGGAAAAAAAATGAAGCATGTAACGATAATCAGTAAATATAGGATGGTAACAGAGTTATCCATAACGTCACCATCTCTTTTACGCCCTATCCCGTCTTTCAGTGGTATCTGCAATAAAATGAAATTTTAATAAATCTCAGTATGAAATGTTGAAACTCAGCATTTAATGTACAAAGTTTGACAATAATTATAGTAGGTGTACAGGTAGTGAAAATATATGTAGCAGCAGTGGAGGCGCTCAGGAAAAAGGAAAGACAGCATGAAACTCAGTTTACCACCAAAATTGGTGGGAAAATTAGTTTGAGTCCCAGTTATTTCGGTTTGTGAAATTTTCATTCCTAGATAAGCGTTTGATGCCGAAACTGGCCGTTCTCGCCCCCTAATCGCCTGACCTTATGGATACCTTTAATGAATGAAATATAAGTCAGAAAAATATTCTCTAGGGAAGTACAAATCCAAGAAACACCCTAAATGAAATGAAAACTGAGAAAATTAAGATCCAAGAAAGTTGAAAACAAGGAAAGACAATGAATGAAAATGAAATTGATGGCTCAAATCCAGCGTCTCAAAATTCACTTTGTTTTTTTTTTCCCTACAATGCAGCAATAAGGCTTCCCCTGTGAAGTAAACCAACTTTTTGATTCCATTATTTAGACCAAATTCAAGAGCTGAAAGAATTATGTCCAATACTTAAGAGTCACAAAAGATGCCTTGTTCAATTTGGACTCCTGGCAGCTAAGATCTAAAATGAACACAGAAATTTGGAATTTGGAAGATTAGAAGGTTTAAGCTATGTTTATACATAGTTTTTTAAAGAACTGAGAAATCAAAGGTCAATAAAAATTTCTCCATTTCCTCACACAGATTTTTAATTGATTATGCGGGCTGTGTGTGTGAGACAGAGACAGAGACAGAGAGACATAGAAGACAATCTTGCCAACACCACCTTCATAAATAAATAAGTGCCTCTTCATGTTGCTGCTACCGCCCCATGAGTGGGCTTGTCATGTAAAGTGGGTTGACACCAAAGTTTCAAATCATTATGAAATTTTGCACATAGACATGTTAGAATGCCACACCAACCAAGTGCCGTCTTGAGTTTTATTATGCCCTGGCTACTCACAAGGCCATAAAACTCCAGCCTTTTACTCAAACCCGGATTGCATTTTGGGGGCACATTTTAGCTCATTGTGAGCTCCAATTTTGCTGCTTCATAGAGCATTTTGATTAGAAGTTGGCACCAGGGAGCTGTAATATAATATGTGCTGAAATGTGCATGCTGAAATGTCAGCTCGAAGAGAAAACCTGAAATCCCACAACTCGAAATCTTGCTGAGATTTGAAGCAGCAGCAGCAGCAGCTCCTCATCATCCTCACAAGTTACTAAGGAAACAGTGGGATATAAGCCTTAAATTGTTCCTCCCAAACCCATGGCAAATTTCTAATCCTTCCGCATCGAAAGAGAATGAAACCCAAAGTCAGAGCTGATGGATTGGACATACTCAAGCCAAGCAACTTGATCATGATAGTCTAGACTTGGTGCTGTTGTTGTGACATCAGACAGATCTATGTCTTCATCATCAGATTCTTCTTCCCCTGATCTACCCCAGACTGAAGTTGAAGAAAAATAGCAACTAGCAGTTTCTTGACCCTTGCAACTCATGTCCGTGTCCATCTCATCAGCATCAGAATCATGTAGAAAATCTGGCATAGCAGCAGTTTTTCTCTTTCTCTGCTTTGAGAGTTGATACTTGGATATGACCTTACTAGCCAACTTGATGGGTACTCTGATGCATGCCTGCACCAAGAGATGCAGGATGATGAATGGGCAACAGCATGCTACAACAACACAGTTACCTACACAGGCCCCTGCAGCACTTGCAGCAGCATTCTTCCTACCCATGATGATGATGATGATTCTAGTCTTGACTTTCCAAATGCATCACAATGCAATCAGCTCATCTCTAGTAGTCGGCTTGTCTTCCCACTGCCGCCACCATCTTTAAGAATGTCTATCACTTCCTTCAGGTACCTGTTGTACACCCAAACAATTGCAGGAGCATAAGATTGTTTCCTGCAGATATGTGCTCAGGTTTGCTCTTGCTTCCTGAGACTGGTTCTTTGGATTTTTCTTAAAACCTTCGGTTCTGGTCATTTGCACATAGACTTTAGAGCTGGTTCATTTTAAGACAATCAACAAAAATCATATTTGGAAAAGTTGTTTTCAACTCCTGCAGGTGGTGATGTGCAACAGAATTACAAAGAGATTGCAGAGAATTTTTATCTCCAAAATGAAAAAAAACCTTTGAAGTTGCAGTTTGTTGTACAAGTGAGAGTAAATGTTCTAACCAGTTTGCAAGCAACTCAAGTTTTGAACTTCTTTGAACAAATTAATACCTATTGGGTTCACAGGAGGATGTGGGAGACATGAGCTTCTTCATCATCTTCACTTTGAAGTGCTCTCCAGTCCAATTGTCTCCCTTCTCCTAATTTCCAATCAGTTTCTTCTGTTCGAGTCAGTCGAGTGGAAATCATCTTCTCAGAGTTTGTCAAGTTTGAGGCATCAAGTATTGGGCGGCCACCTACTTGCACATGATTAAGCCCCAAAACTCACACTACATTTCCATCTCTTTTCCCTTACAACCCAATCCATCCACTCCCATTTCCCACACTCACAACAACTTCCTCCACAACATGATCACTACCCTTTTACAAGACAATTCTACTACCAAGCAAGCATCTTCCTCCTCCACCTCTTGGCGAAAACCGTCCTCATCCACTAAACTCCCCTCATCCCATCACTCTCTCGCCCACTTACCCCAAGAAGATCTTCCTCAACTCTTGGGCAAGCAAACCGTATTCTCTGCAGATCTGCTTTCTTTTTCACAACTGCAATCTCCTTCCTTCCCTTAGAACATCAAAAAACTTCGTACTTTTCTTTCCCCACACCCCACCCCAATCTCCTCTCTCAATTTATATATCTCTCTTTTACACAGTCTCAGACTCTTTCATCAACAAGAAGAGAAGAAGAAGCAACAGAAAGTTTAGCAAGTTTTGTGAGCTACTCCATCTCTGTCTTCATCCCTGATGGATAGGAGGATATGGGTAATGAGAAAACAAGGGGGGGTGGGTTTTGGTTTTGGTTTTTGGTTTGCTTTGGATGATGCTGCTATCTTTGGTGAGTCGTCAACAAGCTGGTGTAAACAACAGTTCTGCAAGTGCAAAAAGCACACAAGGGGAATTTGCTTTCAAAGTTTCCTGTGAATTGGAAAGAAAGAGAGTACTTACTGAGCTTTTTGCATTTTTGTACCCCACATTTTGAGGAATGTTGAACACAAGGGGTTTAGTGTTTGGTGTTTGGTGGTGTCAGTGTTTAGTGAACTAATAATCAACTGAGTCAATTCATCCTTCTTTTGGGAACTTCATGGATCATTCATTACCTAGCCTAGGTTCAGTTCAGTTTCAACTTCCACAAAACGAATAATTATCTTTTGAAAAAAAAAGTTTTTTTTAAAAAAATTGAAATTATTAATTTTTCATGATCTAATATGATTTTTTCATATAAAGAGTGAAATTATTCTGATTGTAGCTTGTGATAATTATGATGGTTTTCAACACCTCACCTTCTTCATGTTTTAGCGAAAATTCGTTTCATTATTTTAAAGATTGTTTACTCACAAAACTGACCTTAGGGTAAATGGATTCTATTTTAATTGTTGTTTGCCAGATTGAAACTTTGCAAATGGCTCGGACCTTCAAATGACATTGATAAGGATGATAAGTATTCAACATACTAAATCGGAAAAACATTGTGGTTAGCATGGTGAAGCCCCCATTAAGCCAAAAATATTTCTATAGTGGACTCCACCAAATGACCCCAGAAATGTAGGTAAACTAAACTTAACCGAAGGCATCCCATTGTCTCCACTGTGGACTCTCCACCCTGAAGGGTTTGAGCTAATAAAGACCAGAGCGCATGGCCTAACACACGAATGCAATAAGATGCTTGTTTGGTTTTTCTTTCTCTTTGTCGATTATAGCCAACTTGTGCAGGACTCTTTTGTTCTACTCGCTTGTTCTGGCTGTAAAAGTGGGAAAACCCACATAACCCCTCCCCCCCCAAATGCCCACCACTTTCTTTCCTTCCTTTCATTTGGTGTGTCTTTGTTATTTTGCTATGTAGAGACTTTCAAGTTTAGGCAGAAGTTGATCCGTAATACAGGCTTTACTCCAATGGGGAGGAACAAATGCAATGACATCTTGCTTTCTTTTCGAGGAGCTTGTTGTGTCTTGCACCTCACTCCCATCCAACCTTCAAACCCCTATACACAAGAAATCCAAATAAAATTGTGATGTTAAATAATTGGTACAAGCATGGCCAGGCACTCTTTAAAGGGGTTTGAAGTGTGGGATTGGGTGGGATCTTGGATATAAATATGAATTTGTATGGAACCTAGGGTCTACCTAGGATGGTCCTATAAAGAAGCTATGAGATTGGGAAAAACACTTTCAAGTATTTCTCAAGTAAATTACTCAAGGGTTGTACTACAAGAGTTGTCAAGGATCTTAAAACTTGGGAAATCTCTAATAAAGTGGACAATAAGTAAAGGTCACCAAGGCAGGTTGTAGTTTGGTGACAATGGGCTTGGGTCAAAGAGAGGCTTTGTCCTTTGCCGTAGGTAAGTATATTATTTGCATAGGTGATAGTCAAAGAAGAGTCTATGGCTAAGTGGGTGGGGCCTAAATCCAGAAATTTCCACCTTTTCTTGTGTTATAGTATGTGGGACATAGCCCATTGTGATTCATATTAATTGGTTCATGAAGAGCTCATAACTTTTTCCTTTTTTGAAAGAGCCATATTTATTGGCCTGTCATCAATTTTTTTGGAACATTGGGCACTCTCCAAAGAAATCACATCTTTGGAAGCACATCTTTGGATGCCAGTTGCAAAATGAAAACATATGTGTTACCCAAGAGCCCACCTTTTCACTTTATATACATGAAAGATAAACTTTTGGGCAAACCATATGGGATAAATCTGAGGTGCTATTGGGAATGTCTTGAGGAACAACTTGGGAACTTGATATGGGAACACATTGGGCACAAGGAAATACAAAAGATCCCTTCCCCGGCCCCCCCTCCAAAAGAAAAAAAACTAGACCCCTCATGAGTGCATGCTGAGCCTTCTCATTGGCTGCATGAAACTTTTATTTCCAAAACTGTTTATCACTGTTTTGGTCAGATTAATGGTGCTGAAAAACAACCATTAGAAACCCTGCCTGACTTTGGGGTTGAAGGTTTTGTTCTCTTGACTATTGGACTCTGGACAAATTTCATCAACATCAGAAAATTGGTGATCTCCTTTGTTGTTGTAGTAGTAGACCACATGAGCATGTCCTCTACTTACAAGCTCAGAACTGTAAGCATACCCAATTGAATGGTGAGACGCTAAATACCCCCATTGAGCTCTGTCAGCCACTGTTCTTGGACACCCTGACCCACCACCGGAGCTGCCATCTGGCCACCAGGGGGAAACCCATCACCGTTTGAAGAATGTCATCAAACCCTTTTTCAAGCATTTGTCGTGGACTACGATCAATTTTTCGTCTGTAGAACACTCCCACGTTCTAGGTGACATTCTGTGTGTGCATATATTTGAAAACATGCTAAAACAAGTGCCTTCAATGTTCCTGGTTTTCATCACGCAAAGCTCTAGATTTTGGCTGCAGCAGAACCACATTTGAGGTCAGTTCACATCTTGTGTTTAAAATTAAACTAATTGTGATAAGATTCATGGCCAACCCACAACCATACAATTGACGCAAACCAACACAACACATTGCCACCTTGCAATTTTCTTGTGATGAACTTGAAACACTAAATTTTTGTAAAAAAATTGTTGTTTGCTTCAACTCCATCTACAAAACATGATTATTTGCATGAAACAAATTTAGAAACCCATTTCCTATCCATGCTTGTGTTAGGTGCAAATTTAGCACGCCCTCAACACCTTGTCCTAGGTCATTCCCCCTTACCCCCTTGGAGATTATCAAAGGGGTGAATCACAAATTCTTGACCAATTCCCACCACCTCTACCTTCTAATTTCTTATTTAATTAATCTATAGATTTTCCTATCCATTCCCTTATCCAACAACCATTCCAAAGGCATGGCTCAACTATGTTCAAACCCTAGTAAAATCCTTCTTTCCCCTTTGTTATTATTATTATTAGTAGTAGTAGTATTTCTCATGTCTATTGCAGATAGCTATCCTACTTCTTCTAACCATTCCCTTCTCCTTGCACTTAACTAACTACAACTTTAAACTAGGTTAACTTCGTGCAAGCATCCTCAAACCAAAAGTACAACAAGTCTTTACCAACAAAACAAGTGCCACACCTCCAAGAAGTGGTTACAATGTAATTTTGGTTCAATCCTCAAATCTTCCACTCCTTCCTCATTACTAACCTTAACATTGTCTCTAGACTACTTTCCTTCACTACACACTTCTTCCCAACTACCTATATCTCCCAAGCTTTTTACCACATCCCCCAAACAATCTTCTTTTATATTCTCCTCTACTAAACAGCTTAAGTTCTAGTTCTTCTCGTTCTTGCTACACAAGAGGGCAGACCCTTACCTTTGTTCCTAGGTCTCACAACAACAACCCCAAACTTCCTCATCTTTTCTACTCTTAGTTTCTCACTTCAACAAAGGTTTGAGTACTTTTTCTTGACCTCCACCAACCACCTCTTAGTCACCATACTCATGAGTTCCTCCCCCTAAACTTGCACTAGCCACAATCATCACCACTTGAGGATTTTGTCTCCATTCACCAAGACACATGTTGATTTGACCACACCTTGAGAAGCTAGTTGCTTCATGATGTTGTAGCCTCCCACCTTTATCTATCTCACCCTCTCATGATATGCCAAGGTCTTTTGCCCCTCCTTACAATTATCATCATTACTCCCTCCTTTTCACAACCCCTTCATGCCCTATTCATCACTCAAGAAAAATAAAAAGAAATCAACAACAAGTTCCTTGCTTTTCAACTCCTTGGAAACGCCAATAATATTGTCATGCCCTAACCCTAATTGCTAGAAGCTTTTAGTAAGCATCCTTCACCATGTCTATACTCCCTTATTTAAAAAGTTTAACTAGCCTTGGACAAGGATAAAAAATCCAACCTTGTCATAATTCGGCCAACCTACTTCCCCCTTATCTTAACAAGGCCACCTCATGTTTCATTACTAGTTGGCATAATTCACTATTATAATTTACTGTGGTAAATAGGTTTTTTTACATTATATTTTTAAGAACTTTATGTTATTTTATGATATACCCTATATTACTTTAGGCTACCTTAGTTATTCTAACTTATACCCTAAGTTATTATAAGTTATTATAGGCACTATTAGAAAACGTGTGAAGAAACCACTATAACCAACCACCCAATTCAACTTTGGGTGGTCTTCACATGACACAAAGCACTCATGATCTTGTTGGGTGGGCAAATCCCATTAGAAATTCACCAAAGTGGTCATGTAGTGAGAGGCAATGGTGGTTTAGGAATTTTCTACCTAAAATGCCTTTGGGCATGGTTGAAAATTTTCCATTCCACCTTTTCAAACTCCCCTCAAGCCCTACTATGATAAGGACATGTCTTAACCTAATCCCTTTAGACTTAAAGTTAACCCCAAAATTTCCTTAGCCATCTTACCCTTTCCTAATCAAAATTAAATTAAGCTAATTTGAGCCCAATAGCTTGCATAAAGTTGTTATGGGTTACATTAATCCTTTGTTCTATCATGTTTAACTATTCGCAAAACCTTTGTTTTTTTTCAGTTTTTAATGTCTAGCATAGATTTTGGCACAAGAATGCATATTTGACCGAAAGGCTTCCATTCAGCCTAGACTCCAATTTGGCTTGGGATTGAAAAGAACTTCCAACCCATATTATAATTTTTGCATAATTTTTTTTAAAAATTAAGATACATAACCAAAATGGTAGATCATTTGTGGGAGTAAAGAGTTTCATTATTGTAATGGCACACAAAGATGACAAAGTTGTTGTGGATGTTATAGGTACAAAAACATTGCAAATGAACCATTTCTTGCTTCAAGGGAAAGGGATTTAATTCAAGCTTTGAGGAAAGAGTGCAATCTCCTCCTCCTAGACCATTTCAAAAGCATAATATCAAATGGCTTCCTCATGTCATAACCGGGAATGGCCTTTATAACCACATTGAAATTGTAGTCATCCCATGGGATTGGTTCGAGGATTTTGTCCAAGGGGAATAGAATTACCTTGAATTCCTTTACAAATTTACAAGGACAAAGGAACAAAAAAAATTTAATCCCCAAAACACATTGACGCACCCTAGAGCAAATTTTGCAACACTTGTTTATAGGTGCTATTTTATTTCTAAGGTTATCATTTTTCAAAACAATGTATTGTTTTATATTTGTTTGATGCCATTCATTGTTTCTTTTACATCTAAGTTTTGAAATGTTCCATATGTGAAGGTCTCTGTTTTTTAAACCCCAAGTCGAAAAAATTTGGGTCCAAAACAACATTGCACCATTGTGTAAAATTTAGCAACATCTAAGTTTTTTTTTTTGAGATGTTAGTTGGCAAACTTTATCAACCCCTTTCCAATCTCTCCACCCCTAATTGTTTCCAATGTTCAGTGTACCTCACATCTATTCATGATCTAACATTATTCCTAATTACTTTAGTCTTCATTTATTATTTCCAAAGTGAGGCATTTCTTGCATTATCTGCATTATACCTTATTTTCATATGGATTATGATGTCCTACAACTTTTTATGTTATATTGCCCTAGACCTTAGTTTCATATGGGGTTTGATGTCTTGCCATAAACCTTAGTTTCATGTGGTGTTTGATGTCATATCCTAGACCTTAGTCTCTTATGGGGTTTGATTGTTAATTTGATTCACCAACCAAACTTAGGGACTATTCACATAAAGTCAATTTGGGCATTTTTTAATATTCTCGCGATTGGTAGGTCATTTAAAGCCATTTTTTTTGTTATACAAATATTCTTGCAACTTTGAATTGGAAGATAGAACCAACATTTTGCTTGCAGACATGCAAAAGCTTCTCTTATCTACATAACAAAAATGCATGCAAAGGAAAAGGAATGATACTACTGCCAAAAAAAAGGGAAGAAAATCTTTGAGTGAGTTTCTAAAATCAAGCCAACATTCACAACCCAAATCTCAAATTGGGAAGACAATGTCAAGTATGTCCATCAAGCGAGGCTATCAAAGAACATTAATTGCCAAGCAACCATATCTAGACCCAAGTCTTTGTCAACTAATATACCTACATGGAAAACATAAGAACAAATAGGGCTAAATATGCCATAAGAAAGATCTATTAAGATACCACCATGCCTTAGGATCTCAATTGTCAACTGGTATGAAGGTGCATTTGATGGGACTTATAAGGCAAGGCCTTTCTCTTGCTCAAGTAATGGCTCATCATAAGGCCTACATCAAAGAGAAGGCAAATTGAATAATGAGCATGTGACCAATGACATTTTTGTGTTCCCATCTGATGTTAAAAACTTGGCAAAAAATAAAATTGATGAATTATGGCAAAACACCCCAAGGATCCCATCAGTGTCAAAATGTGGGTTCTGGAAAACCCTTATTCGATTTTTTATTATGTCCAACATGCCCCTTTGGACTTAAATCTATCGAACCAAGATGACACACCATTCATACTTGGAATTCAAACTCCATGGCAGTTTGAAATGATGGAAAAATTTGGAGACCACAGCTTAATTTCATTTGATGCCACCTTTCGAATGAATCAAAGTAGGGTATGCCTTTCTCTTCCATTGAATGTCCTCTTCCATTGAATGAAATGTAGTGACAAGATCATTGTTTATGAATGCAAGACATAATATTTGTTCCATGTTCTTTGCAGTACCTTTTGTATACCTTGATGGTGTTTGACGAATGGTAGAATGGCATACCGTTTGCTTTCATTATCATTGGAAAAAATAGGGAGAATGACCTACATCTAGTTCTCCAAACATTATCAAAACACCTCCCTATCAATTGGATGTCCAATGTTAAAATTGTGGACAATGTGCAAGCCGAAATCAATGTCTTAAAGTAAAAAATTATGGGTTCAACAATTTCACACCCACAATTCTTGACGCACTCCCAACTCCTCAAAGGGCTCAAATGTGAGCCCAAGTAAGAAAACAGCGGAAGAAGGAAGAGTCGGAGCACGCTCCCTAGCTCACAACACTTTGAGGGGTAGAGGGGTGTGTTAGAGCTCCGGGATGGGACTAGGAAGAGTTGACAAGCTTCACTCACTCACACACACAACCCACACAAAGTGGTTAGTGCTTAGTTGGAGCACCCTTGGTGCTAAGACGAACCACGGGCAACATGGACACACAAGACTCATCACGGCCCGGACTTGGGGGACGCCACCACCTTCCCCCTTATAGTATACTCTACAGCTCTCCATGGAGGCTACATCCAAATGGCTATTTTTCCCGGGACTCCTGAGTGGGAGTCCCGAAATTGCGCCAAATGGGACTCCCACGACTTTGGAGCCCCATAACTTTGCGAGCAAACCTTGGATCGCGATGCAATCTAAGCAAAGTTGTAGCTTTCGTCGAGAGCTTTCCAACGATATGTGGCACACCCCCTGCAGCTAAGTAAATCGGGTCGATTCCCGACTTTTTGTGGTCGGGAGTCAAACTGGCAGTTCGACTCCCGGCCCTTCTTTTGGCCATAACTTGTGTTTCAGATGTCCAAATGA
>Ga0116231_10006895_pt1 | contig 21255 bp, 9 predicted proteins | sample S1TSphgellanicum_2_FD_89695 | JGI IMG/M metagenome (GOLD analysis project Ga0116231, IMG submission 89695) | Host-associated microbial communities from peat moss isolated from Minnesota, USA - S1T2_Fd - Sphagnum magellanicum MG | ecosystem: Host-associated > Plants > Peat moss > Unclassified...
ACTTTTGTATTTTTGTTTATTTGGATGCAAGTTTGAAGTTTGGAGAAAGAAGACACACCTCATTCTTTTTCAAGTAGGGTTTTTTTTCATTATTATAAGTTTTTTTTTTCCTCATTTTTTACTCTTTATTTGGTTTCTTCTTTCTTATATATTTTTTTCTCTTAAAATTATTTTATTGTATTTCCCTTTCCTTGCAGCAATGGATTGAATGTAGCTACAACTCATGGGCTTTGAGAGTGAATTTAAATTCTTCAAGAAAAAATTCAAGACGGTTAAGTTTTGATCAAGACCCATTATTCATGATCAGTTCTATACAGAGAATCTTCCCATTCTTGGTGGGCAAAAAGCTGCAGTGTCAGACTCAGTTAACGGATGGTGTGCAGCCGGCAACATTGTCCAGACGGATGGAGAGAGGGACGACAGGGATCTGACAGGAGTTACTAAGGGAGAAGTCACCAAGAGCGACGGATCGAAGCCGGAACCGTCTGAGGAGGACGTCAAGTCACACCCTCGCTACCCTCGCTATATTTAGCTATTGTCCGTCCGGAGTCAGGGGAAGAAACTTTCTTCCTTTACAATATATGATCTTCTAATGAGATCATGTGATCCATGTGTGAAGTTCATCTTCCCTAATGTGCCAACTTTCAACCCTTAATTAATGGCAAGCGTTTAAGTTTGTCAATGAACTTGAGGCTTTGAGACTTAGGTGGTAGCCTCCACCCATGGACCATTTCCTTTTTTTCCCACATCAATTACATTGATTGCCTTCTCTACCACAAATCATACCTATTGGATCAAATAAATTGCATTTTGTCACAAACAAGCCAACTGAGATCTCGTTCTATGTTGTTGAGACTTGATTCTAAATACATGCCAAAGAATTGAATGTTGCATTGGGTTCAATGTTGTTCCATGACAAGGTTCCCAACAAGGGAGGGAAAAAAATAAATTCAAAAATGTAGTTTAAACTTTGGGTTAACTTTGAACTACTTGATCTTCGAGATCATGTGATCCATGTGTTGAACTTTATCTTAAGAACTATACTTTAGATTAAATTCATTTCAATAAAAGACATTTGAAATCAACATTTGAAACATAAGGTGTATTGTTTCAAATGGAAGAAATGGATGGTTGATTTTTATCAACAACACTTGGCAAGTTATTCATCTCTCAAGTAGTCAACTTTCTTGGATGCTAATTTTTTCCTTTAAAAGATTGCATAAGATGTCCTTTTTCCTTCTCTAACTCTCACCTTAGGGCAATGATAGGTTCATTGGATCATATTTAGTTTGAAAAATTGCATAAGTTTGGACAACGGATGAAAATAAAGCTAGTGAGGAAAGGCAAAGTCTCTGAAAGACAAATATTGGATGATATGGGGAGTGGGTAAATTGAAAAGTGAAATTAATGGTATGTAGGTCAAAAAGGATGGAAACTTTGGAAAATGTGAAGTAAACAAAAACAATAGATGGATGAAAGTTTAAAAAGATGGGATTTGGGAAAGTTTCATATTGGACGACATGTGAATTGGAAACAAAGCCATTGCATATGCAAAAAAAAATTTAAATACATATTTTTCATAGCATGGAAATGTTGAAAACATGAAAAATAAAAACAAGGTTATAACATAAAATTGTATTGGTGTTGAATAGACTAAAAATAATAATTGATTTGAGGTGAGGGACGAGGAGAAGTTATTTATATTTATATTTATTTGAGAACTTAATTCAAAAAAAATTCCATAGAAGTTTTCACATGAACCCTTGCCCAATTAAAACAAAATCATGAAATATACCAATTTTATTTTTTAATAACATGGACAAGTTGAAAATATGAAACAAAAGAAGAAGCTTAAAGCACAAAGTTGTACCTTAGATTGGTGTGGAAAAGACTTAAACATAAAGAGGGGATGCTACCTCTATTTATACTCATTTAGGGACATAATTACTTTTAAAAACTTCATATGGGTCACTTAGATTGCATAAAAAAACTCCAGAAAAAAACATTGTGGTCCACTATCCAAAGTTCAATCTTTTTTAATTAAAATATATATATTTATGAAGATGGAAAAAATAAATTGTGCATGAAATATGGATGGTGATGCATGAACTTCATCCATTAGATGAAATGTGGACAATGATGGATGAAATATATAATGTTAGATAAATTTCAACCATTATGGATGAATATTAGATATTCATGGATGAAGTTCATAAATGAACAATAAATTAAGTGATGGATGAAAATTGAATGTGCATGAATGAATTTCATCCATGAATGACAAGCTAAGGTGAATGAAATAGTGTTTTTTTAATAATAAAATCACCTTAATATATATTTTATTTACTATGTTGGGGTAGATTATAAGGTGTCACCCACGACAATGACTTCTAATAATTCAATCTTCATAATGCAATTTGCAGGGAGGAAATTGTCTTCAATTAAACAACTTGAAATAGCATTTGAAAGCTCTTGACAAGGGCTGTAAGATAGCGGTGTTGCACATTGTGAAAAATACATTTTGTATGGATTATGAGCTCCCAAAATCGACAAGTTTTATGACAAGTATGGGAATAACAATTCATTTTCAGTCATTGTAGTCCCAATGGGAACCTTTAGGGTATACCATAAGGAGAGTAGTGCCACTTGTAGGAGTTCAAGCCATGGTTGAATTCACGTTAGTGTATGATGAATCCATAACCTAATTTGTCTCTAACTCCACTATTCACTATATTTGTTTATTTGTCAGATGCCTAGATGAATTGACCAAAAAATGAATGTGAAGTGTGTTGTTTTCTCTTGATTGTCCAAAAAAATTTGCATCTTCATCTCAATTATGAGGAATTAGGTATGTGCTCCATGGTTTGCAAATTTAAGCTATTAAAAAATGGACAATTTACCACCAATACAGCTCAACAAGGCTAAGGGTGCATCAAGTGACAATCACCAATGTTTAAACACATTGAGCGTCATCCACAAAATGGCCATAAGATGAATATGTCCTTTGAGTTTGAGTCAAAACTAACATGAACATGCCATATAATTTTCCTTTCCCCATTTGTATCTCATTTTCTAAAACTATTCTTCTAATATATTTCTAACAACCCTTTGGACAAAGATCATAAACCTATATCCAGATCTTTAATTGAAATCAAATAATATAGTGCAAAAAATTGTCACACTCGATTTTCATTTCTTTATAAATTCCATATTATACATGTATTATCTGTGGAAATTAATTCTATTGTTGATACATCTTATCTTGTCATTACTTGCATTCCTTTGCTTTCTAGACTTGAAAGAGTGACCTTGCTAATGTGGACATATTATATTTCATGTATGATTTTGAAGTGTAACAACCTAATTGGAAAATTGTCTTGTAGGATAGATTACCTCCCACAAATAACAATGTAGGGACATTGGGCATTGTCCTGACATTTTCTACAGCCACTCCCTCTACCAGTTGATCAGTCACTTCTTAAGTACTTAAGACTCACCATCTCACCCAAGGAAAACATTGCCAAGGAAGTTTAATATAGAACAGATGATAGATTGCATAACCTTGACATGACACATGACAAAGACTGGCAGGACCACCAAACTCTGCATACATCCTCATTAATGACTTTAATCCTATCCTTGAACAATGGCACACCCAACCACAACAACCTTGGCTTATTGGCTTAAATCATGAAGGAGAAGGAGATTATTCCACAAACATTACTTTGATGATCTCCATGAGGATGTCTCCTTTGTATCACCCACAGGTGTCCTTCATGTTGTAATCCAAAACCAAGACTTATCTGCAACCACAGTCTGGCAACTGCCTACTGGAAGCCCCAGGCATTAGGGCTCAAGGAGAACTACCATTTGTCTGCCCTACAACAAAGATGAATTGCCACAGGGTCTCTAAAAAAGATTGCAACTGTACCATGCCTGGAATATAATGAGTTCATTATCATAGATCTGCAGGAGGGCTGCAGATGATCATACTTTCCCAAAGTGCACATTGTCCAAGAAGTAACTGGTTGGAGCCCCTCAGATACATTAGTAATATTCTTCCTCCTGAGTTACACGTTGGAACAGCATCACCGTAGCAAGCAGAACAAAAAAAGATGTAAACTCAATCCACATGGCACCTGATTCAATAAGCAGTGCATGCCTCAATATTGCTGGGATTGCAATGCTGCCCACTGCTGAAAACCCTGTCAAGAACTTGGCTGCATCTACCCAGCTGGCCCCCCACCACAACCCACCCACCAAAAAGAAAACTAAAATCAGGTACAATTCCCTCAGCCAACTCAATATTAAATTCCTGTTTTGCTAACTGAGAAAAATCCTTCAGCAGTTCAGACAGAATGAGCCAAACCAAGAAATCAGCTGTACATAAGATTCCAAACAGCAGAGTCTGCGCACACATTGAGACACTTGGGGTACAGTTACACAAGAAAGAGAAGGCCAGTTCAGTGCTTACTCATCACCACCACTGACAGAAATAAAGTCGGAAGAACTTGTGTTGCCAAAAAACAAGCAAGGCATTGGTACCATAATGTACATTAGCACTGCACATCACACAAAGCTGTTATGATTATCTTCAAAAGCTCTAGAAGAGATTAAGTTGACAACCAATCACATAACCTAACTGTGTCCCTCTGCAAACTCCTCATAAGCATGTAGCAATGTAGCACACCCAGGCACAGTGCTATGAAGCACCACAAGGTAGTTCCAATGCACCATTGCACTGCTTTTTATGCTGTGCAAGCTAAACAAACTGAGAAAACTCTTAAGCCTCACCCAAAAGGTTTCTTTTCATATAAGGATAGTTAGCAATTTGGAGTGTCACCTGTAAGCATGGGCCACCAGTTGTTATATAAAGCACATCCCTGTTTCACACCCCACAGCATGAAAGCAGATTAATATTCAGCTGAAATAACATAGAAGAAAGACTAAACTGATAAATCAGTGGTTTGCAACCCAGACTTGAAAACTTTATTATATCCATCAATTTTTCCAGACAGAACCACAAGTTGCAACAGGAAGACAAGAGAATGAAAGTGTTGACAAAAAAGATACCAGAATCTGCAACAAAATGCCCACAGAAAACAAAAACGCCAATCCAGCCAATCTGCAGGAGCCCAAGCAACCAGTAACATAAGCTCCCCAGTCTGCCATTTCCACTCACTCTATATGGACCTACAGATATTTCCTTCCTGCTTTGGCCTGGGCTGGACTAACTCACACTGCTCTTCCAGAATCCATCCCCATGTGGTAAAATCCAAACCCAGCCCGATAGCATCCATCGCCACCACACAACATGCATTCAAAACAGCGCACAAAAAGATTTCACATCAGAGAATTGACAAGGCTGTGAAGTTAAATTCTTCTCTCTCTTGATAATAATCAGAAGTCATCATCTGTCAGCCCATCTGGATTGAGCACACTGATTACAAAGTGGCATCTTGTATCCATTTGCAAGTGCGGTCCCTTTGTAAGTAATCTGCTTTCAGTAAAAAGCTCAAACCCCAACTCTCAACCTTGACCCACAACAATTCCAGATCATAACTGCCATCCATTACTTTCTCAGGTTCAATTAGGGTTTGAGGTGCAAAGGATTGTTTGCACCTCAAACCCTAATTGATCCTCTTTCCTGATGACCTAATTTGTTGCAACACTCACACCATCATCATCCACCTGGAGAAACAAAATCCAAAGTCTAAAAAGCATCGGGAACCCATTCATGCTATTCATTCATTCATTCATTCATTCATTCCAGGAGATCGCCCAATTTTCCCAAACCTCAAACCAGAATCCGTCGCTTATCTCAAAACCTCCGACAGATTGATTCTCTGCCGAAAACATACACACACACACACACACTTAACAGCAAATCAAAAGGCACCATCCGGGTCGAACCAAAATTCTGCAAAAAAAAAGAAAGAAAGAAAGAAAAGAATCGGTTTTCCTGCAGCGAACATCCATTAGGGTTTCAAAGCAGAAACCCCAAAACTCTACCAAAAAAGAAAAGGAGAAGCAAGAACCTGGCCGCGTCCCTTTACCTTGAAATGACAGACCCATGGCCCTGCTGCTCCCGCCCGGTTGGCGCCGCGCCAAAGAGCAGAAGAAGCTCGAATCTGAGAGAGAGAGAGAGAGAGAGAGAGAGAACTGCGTCCCAAGGAAACACAAGAGTCGCAAAAAGGGCAGCAAAATCTAAGTTACTTTGCGCAGCAGAAAAGGCCACTCTCTTTCAGTCACCGTTAGAGAGCATCTCTACCGATGCTCAGTATGTGACCCTGCCAAATATATTTCACATCCAAGTTTAGTTATCTACTTTTATCCAACCCCACTCGTAATGCAGGGACTGCAAATAGTGTGGGAGACTACTAACAGCAACCCACCTGGACCAATCAAACTATCTAGCCAGTCAACAGCAGGTAGGTGTTCTCCTGGCTGTGCCTTTTACCAGCCTGGGCGAACTAGATATCCAACCTTGCTGGGGTAAAACCGTTTTGCTGAGCCAAACCGCTATGTTTCAATTTTCTTCATCAGAATTTAATTTGCAGAGTCACATAGTGAGCATATGTAGAGTTGCACTTGCTTTGCAAGCTAAAATAAAGTGTAATTCATTGGCTTTACCCACCATTTTTTTTTTAAAGCCCATTTTTTGAAACAGAAAAAATTGCGAAAATTTCCCCCTAAAACCAAAATTAGTCAGATTTACACTCAGCCTTTTTTCTGGCTAAATTATCGATTTGGCTAAAAAGAAATTTCAAAATGACTCAAAATACGTGTTCATATGGTTTTCTTGTTGCCACATTTCTACAGTATTTTTTCAAATATCACTAGATTTCTCTATTGGGTTCTAGCTTGTGGCCAAAAATGTGAAGGAATCTTAAACTTTCTAATTATCATATGCTGTTTCTATAATCAAATTTGGCTAAACTGTATTATGGATGATCGCCAGTTCAGCTGCATCACAAATATGAATTTTTAAATTTTTAAAAAAAAACAATGTTTGCACTAGAAAGCAGTGAATTTTTTTTTCAATTTTTTTCGATGTTGCATCATTGGCTAGCATCCCAAGAGTGATTTAGCATTAAATGACAACAGGTTTTCAGAACCTATCTAAAAATAGTGTAGAAAAGGGAGTTAAAGCCAAGGCATCACAAACACGCTGGCCCTGCCAATAGATAAGATGTTGTACATCTACCTACTGTGTCCACACTCTGAACACCAAAAAAAATCCGTCCAATTTAAACAGTCTAAACACTTTCACCAAAGAAACCAGTTCACCTAATGTGAAACCAGTTTTAATAAGGTAAAAACTTCCAAAAGTTGGATCCAATGCGATAGTCCCTGGCAGGGCCCAAAAATGCTACCAAACTAAAAACAGAGTCCATAGTAGAAACACTGAAAATTTCATTGAAATGACTAGCATAGAGCTCACCCCTGGCTATGACTCCTAGGAGCTCTTTGGGTGAAGATCTTTATGAATTCTGACTATTAGGGCATTTGTCTTTTCTCTCTCTCTCTCTTCTTTGCATTGATGGAGGTTTCATTTAGTTCCAAATTTTGAGGAATGTTTCATATGGTGTTATTGTTCATCTGGTGTTACTATGCTCACCTTTGAATTCATTTTTTGGTTGGGACACTGCATGGAACACTCATGGGCTAAGGTGAACCAGTACATCCATGTTGGGTACCTTCACTTTTTTGAGTAGGCCTCTTAGTGGCCATATTTAAGCCCCCAAAATGTTAGATTTGAACTCAGAGACCCTGGTTGTATTGTCTAAGCATGGGATATTTGTAATATTAGAAATAATTTTAATAAATTTTGGGATTTTTACCTTGGTGTCAATGTAACATCTTGGGTGCCGGTTCACCCAAGGCCACACATGGCCCCTTGTGCTTAGACCTCCGAGAAAATTTGTAGTGTATTTAGATGTAGCCTTACACCATTACACCATGATGAACAACCTATTTCAAGGGTTTAGGGTTTAGTTTAAGAGACAAAACCATGAACACATGCCATGGTCAACCTTCCTTTCCTATAACCATCTATATTTGTGCAAATAATGTTTATTGGAATCTTCTCCTTTGTCTTCAACTCAATTGAAAATATATAGATAATATTGGATATCAACATCTTCTCAAGTTATTTTTCTTTAGATATCCTTGTTTCAGGCATTTTTCTTTTGAAACTATGGGATATTTTAGTTAAATAAATATAGTTAAAATATTTCACTACACGGGATGATGACCTTGTGCATGGAAGACAGGGAGGCAACAATTGCATGGAATATTTATTTTAAATTAAGGTCAAAGCTCAAAGGTGGATCATCAATTTTTAACAATTTGTGATATTAAGGCTAGATGAAAAGCTTATAAAAATAAGTGATTTTTTTCATTTATATTTTCTCATTGTTCCATCATCAATTTTCAACATGGTATTCAAATCCAATTATTTACAAGAGGAGATATTAAAGCTACAATCTATAGTTGTTCAATTGAAAAGCTTAAAAGTTTTGGGTCTATCTTTTTTAACATTGCTTTAATCACAAACCATAGTTTTGATGCCTAAGGCATTGAAAATGACAATAATTTTCATAATTGGAAAACAAAAGAAGAATTTTTTTTTTGCATGAGAAGTTTTTTTGAGAGATCATTTCGAAAGATTGTTTTCATGAGAGATCGAATTTGAAGATATAGATCTTCAAATAGGCATTATTGAACATCATTTGTTTATGAAGAAGGACAAATGGTTCATGGGACAATATTTCTAAATAATGTTGATTTTTTGTTACATTGTGAAAACATGCAAAAAGTACAAAGGACATTAACAACAACTTAAAAGGTGTGCACCTTTCAAAAGATGACATCTTGGTAATTGATTGCAACTACATTAGCAACTTTCCAATCTTAAAATGAATGCAAGCATTTCCATGCAAGCTCACATTGATAACCTTTGGATGATTGCTAATGAATTGGCAAACATTCATCTTCAAGTTTTAGATGGACTTGGCATTTACACTTTTAAAAAATTCATTACTTTCTGTACATACGTTGCTTGTTTTGCTTACTACCCAAATTGATAAATTGTCCATGGAGTTTGTATGTGGACAATTGTTGCAAACATGTTGCCAAAAGAATTATGATCTAAGTGAAAAGAGTTTAACCATCGTATGTTATAAAAAACATTAACTATTAAGATTGTTTTTGGGAAGTTCAAAAGGGATATAGATTGAAGGAAATCGAGGAATGAGAAACCAAAGAATAAAGGAACTTATACCATTGTGGTAAAAGAATGTCACAAAATAAAGCAAGACTAAAAAAAGGTTCAAAGGTTCATCCAAAGTAGCTAAAAATATTATAGTGCCACACTTTAAAAGTACGATCTATGGCATCAAAAATTCAAACATGTTTTTATGCAAGGCTTAACAACCATGTCCAAAAATAACATTATCAAATTTATAGATTTCAATGGAAATCATGACTTGAGTTCTCTATTATGGATGTGTCTATGGTAAACACCACCATTGTACCTATTTCCTTTGATTGTGGGTTGTTGAGCAAAGATAATTCTTAAGATAGTGCACACAAACTTGTGTGGTCCCATGATAATAACGTCTCATAAGGTGCAAATTGTTTTTTGACCTTCATTGATTTTTTTAGGAAGGCATTCTTTTACAACATGAAGACTAATTTTGGTTTAAGGGCTAAACCTTATGGGCTTCGCCAAGGTTCAACAATAACCTTATAGGATAAGTGTGCTCCAAAAAAGGCAGATGTTGTAATCAAATTTTTTGACAACAACATGTGTAGCCATGTGTGCTTCAAAATGGTTGCCTACCATAACCAACGTTTTAATCAAACCTTTTTATGGGCCATTTGCAATTTGAAAAGGAATGTTTATTATAACCATTTTTTAATGGGAACATTATGGGCTAACTATAGTTTGAAAGGGGTACTTAACATAGTTGGGGTTCAATTGGGTACATCATGAACCAAATGCATTTGAAAGGGATGCATAACATAACCAAAGTTTTGATAACATTTTCAAAGGTGAAATCTCACGAGAGCCAAAAATTTGAAAAGAATATTTTGGGCCAAGTGTGCTTTGAAAAGGTGCTTACTATAGCCAAGGATTTGAACATTTTTGGGTCATTTTTGCTTATCAAAGTCATTATTCACATAAAATTTGTAATATAATTTATAAAACATACAAATGTGTGTTTATTATGACGTAAATTGGGTAGGTAATATTGATCACTATTGATCCACATCATTTTATTAAAAAATGGGAAATAAAGTTATCAATTGGAATTGAAGAAAGCCTTTGTTGTTACATGTCATCAACAATAATTTTAAATGTGGTAGTTTTCCAAGTAGCAATGCAAGTGATGTGGCTTTCATCATTTTTTGGAAACATTGGTAATCCAAAGATGAAACCCATTGCCATGTATGATGACAAACAAGGTTGTATATCAAAGCACCCAACATGACACACCCAAGAGCTTGTCAAATGGTATGGTGGTTATAAACACCTTGCCAATCCCTATGTTGTAACAAAATGCAACCTAGGGCACATTCCTTTGTTTTGCACACTTGAAAGTTAGAAAGGTGTGGAAATTCTAAGATGGGAGTTAAGGTGAAGATGTTTGATTAAGCTCACAAACAAATTAACAATCACAAAACAACCAAATGATATTAAGGCTTCATCACATGCAATCCAAATTCATTTAATTTGCACAACTTAGACCTTTGGGAGGATGCATCATTTTTGTCCTTTTAATATATTTTGTGATTGGTGATAGGCATTACATCAAAGTGATTAAAATTCCCAAGACTCCAAAATGGGAATCCGCACAACTCCTAAATATATGTAATTATGAAGTTCACTATTATGTGAACTCATAATTCATAAATGTAATCTTTGATTAAGGAGCTTCAACATGAAAATTTATATCCTTTGAAAATATTTTTCCAATGTTATATTATACGTTTCAATTAAAGGTCTTTTGAACCCTACTTTTTGCGTTTTAGTTGTTGGCAATCAATTTGTTAATTTGATTCCCAACCACTCTTTTGGACATATAATTTGAACTTCATATATGTAAATGGAGGATGTGAACCCATTTTTTATATTTACATTTCAAAACCCTTTGAACGATATAAAAAGGCCCAATTTTGACAAGGTTTGTTATATGCATTTTTGTTCCAAAGATGTGAGAGATTATGAGATTTCAACTCCCCAAGTGATTCTCATTTGGGAATGCTTGAGACTCAACACTTTTGCACTTTCCCACAAGTGTGAAAATGCATGTGTCCCATAACACTTTTTCAACCCACATTCTTCCTCATGCCCTAGCTTTGATTGTGAATTAGGACTAAAATCACAACACAACAATTTCGTGTTCAAAGGATATTGAAATTCATCATCATTTGGTGCAAGACAAAACTAATGAAGGTTTCATTGAATTGGTGTATTGCAATACCAAAAACATAATTCTAAATATATGGACTAAAAGATTTTTTCATGACAAGTATGAGCATTTCCAATGCTCTATGGGCATGATTAAATGCTTAATTTGATAGTTTGTTGAGTGAGGATGTTGAATAGCAACATCTTTTTAAATTATCTTTATCAAATTAATTTTAATTTAGATATTTATGTTTCATGCATTTCACTTTTGAAACTATGGTATAACTCCATTAATTTAATATAACTAAAGTATACCATTGAATGTGACATTCACTTCAATAGTTGTGAAGGTGAGATTTGCACGGGATGATGAAAGTGCTTGCAATATTAAGGAAGGTAACATATGCATGGAGTAGGCCAAAGCTCAAGGGTTAAGCATAAGTTTGTAACAAGTTGTGTGATGCTAAGGTTGAGCTTGTAATAAATATATGTTTTTTTTCATCTCTATTCTTTCATTGGTCCATTGCCAATGGAACACAGAGGACCTCATTTTGTTTTCTTCTTGTTCAAAGTGTGTGCAACTAAGTTAGGCATTGGTTGATAAATAATTCATAATTGAATTATCCAGTTTTAGTTTATATATTTCCTGATATTAATATATTGCAATTATAATCAATATCATAAGTATATTAATGATTATTTAGGTATATTCACAAATGTGAACATTTACAATTATAATCCATTTTGAATTGCAAAATGCCTTGAAGATTTTCCATCATGGTGCATATGGGCTAGAAATTAATTATTTTGGGGTTGATGTTAGGCTTGATAGGTTGTTGGAACCTGTTAAAATGAAACTTTAAGTGGGGCTTGCAATTTGTCCTCAAGACTTCAAAACTCCATCAAGAGGACACCAAACATAAGCATAATTAACTTATCATCTCACCTAGCCTATAAATTAGATGATGTAATTAATAGACACATTCCATTACATTCTAACCACTCCACATTCTATGATAATTTGTGAACTTGAGAATGACTATGCACCAACATCAAAGACTGAGAGCAAAGCAGTGTGTTTTTCTAATCAAAATTTTGGCAATATTTGTTTTAAAAAATAGCAAAATCAATCAAATTTACTCTAAAAAAAACAAAAATCAATTTCTTTAGCTGCGTTTTTATAACAAAAAATTTATTTTTTTGATGTCAAGATCTTGGAAATATATATTTTTTAAATAGAAAAATTAATTGAATTTACACTAGGAAAGCAAAAATTTCCCAATTTCCTTGTGGATAAATGGCTAAATTTTGCCAGGAAAAAAAAACACTTGAGAGCAAAGAGTGTGGATGAACAGCCACCAATGCACCATCCATTGGAAAATGGAAGCATGTTATATTTTGTTGTTGATGAACCCTAACTCAGTTGATATCGGCTTTCACCTTGGTAACCTCACTTACAAAAACATAGGTCAGGTAAATAGGACAATAGGTGACTATTAGGTGAGTAGATGTATGTAGATGGTTAGTACATAGGTAAGGGCTTGTGGGTTGTTAAGTAGGTAGTGTAATAAAAGCAGCAAATGGAGCTAACCACTCTAACTAGGGAACTGGAACCCAATGGAAAAGTGTTTCATGTCCACCCACCATCCATCCATCCATCCATACCTCATGGCTGTTAGTTCATTGTGGCCAAATTGCTATCAATAAGTTATGGAAATGGAGTTAAAATGATATCATAGAAGGTTTTTTTTTTCTAAATAATTTTTTAATTTTTAACACTAGGAGCATAAATGGCCTATCTGTAATCTGGCACTAGATGCCAGAGCTTGTACTCTTTTATAGTGTGCAGGCCATTTTACTGTTATGGGTGGAGATGCTTAAGCTTCTAAATTATCACCCAAAGTCTTGCAATTTTAGCCTTCAGGTTGTTGGGAGTCAAAATGCCAATAGCTCCTTAGTGGTGGGCCTTGCTTGCCCAGTTGTGTTTTTTCTCTTTGCAATAAATTCTTTTCATTTGTGCCCAAAAACAAACAAAACCAAAAAGCCAAACAGCCAAGGACAATCACAAAGTTGAGCAACTCATCTTTAATTTACTGACAAGTCTTGAGAATTTGGGGATATTATGTTCATTGGCACCTTGGGTGACACTTGTGCATTAGGTAGTGAGCTGAAGTTGGAAGCTTCTTCTTTGATAAAAACTTGAAAGCACAAAGTTGAAAGCACAAATGTAACTTTACTACTTTTATAATTTTTGGGATTTCATAGTTCATATTATTTGAATCCCATTACAGTCCAGACTCCATTCCATAATTGCAAAAGATTCCAGGTTGAGCAAACATTACAGACAGACAGACAGACAAACAGACTCTGGATCAAATTCTCTATTTGAAAGTGCTGGACCATTTTCATATTCTTTTAGTGAAACTGCACTTGACCAATGTGAATAGTCTTTACCTAGATATGCTAGAAGGAAATGTTTTGAAGAAGGGATAGATGCTTACATTTTAGTATGTAAATATTTTCATTGTTCATGCAATTGTCTGATTATTGTAGGAAAAAAATTTCTTTTTTTCTTTTTTTCTTTTTTTGGCACAAATGAAGAAATTCATTGCGAAGAAAAAGGATCCATAAAGGATCCCACCATTATTGTAAAATTTTCCCCAAGATTTGTTGGCTTTGCCTACCAAGGCAAGGATATTGTATTTAGATTCGTTATAGAGTATAGTAGCTTAAGGGATATTGGCCCCTAGGTAACAGGTCGACCGTTATATGAGGAGTTTTGAAAGATGATATTTTGGCTTGTGTTGAAACTTGAGATTAGTTATAGAGTTATAATATCTTGAAGGATTTTGGTTTTTTTAAGAGGATTTTTTTTAAGATTATATTTTTGCATGGTGAAATATATTTGAGTTTCCATAAGCCTTAAGATATTTTTAAAATGTAAATGGCAAGGCCACATTGTGACACACCTCCTTGTTTCATATGAAATTCAACATGACAAAAATGCTTAGCCTAATCCCAAAAACCATCACAATGTACAAAAATCTCATAGTGATTCAACCAAGAAGACAAGTTACCAATATTTGTGATGTGGGTTTTTTGACAAGAGTCATTTTTGGAGGCATCAAACCACACACTTGAATGGAATGGTCTAAGTTGCACAAAAAGTGTTGAAATGGTAACAAATAATTATAGCGATTAAATTGCATCATATTTGTACACAACATGTGAATGGGTTTGGTTTAAGAAACCAAGTTAGCATCATTCCAACTTTTGTTTGTTTGTCTGTGAGGTTGCAAAAATTTCAAGTTTGATGAAGTTCATAAACTACATTTTGATGACCAATTTTTGTAAAGTTCACAGGTGGGACTCATCCCAAAATAAGGGGCCTAGGAGAACCCTAAAACCATTTTGGGAATGTCCCCCACTTGTGAGCTTTGCCCACTATAAAACTTGAGGCAAACATTATCATGAACCTAAACATACCTCGATCAAATAGCAACTTTGTAACATCCACCAACTTCATACAATGCATTCTATTTAGCAAATTTTGAACTTCATTTATACAAAGATTTAGTCAATTTTTGGCTATAAACAAGATATGAAAGTTTAAAAATTTAAAGCACCACCCTTTCACAATTTGGCTATTTGCTGGAGCCAATTGTAAAAATCTGGTGATTTGTAATTTAACTTTTTTCAAATTTCTGGCTAATTTGGGTCATTTTTTTATTTTAAAATCCTTTTTTATACCTCAAAATCAGATTTTTCAGGTTTAAAAATCACTTTGTCTTGCCACAAACAAACGTTGTCCCTCTCACACTGAATTCATCCAATGATCCCTTTCCTCCTGGATAAACTTCAAGGGACAAGCTCAAGCATTCATAGAATGAACACCATAAAGCTAACACACACATGCAAATTTTTGAGAACATTTTTTCTCATGGAAAATTGCAATGCAATGTGCAATAGTTTTGTGATTTCTTTTTCTCCCATTTTCCATGTCCAATAAACTATAAACCTTCAATTTTCTTTTCCCAATTTACTAATTTATGAGAGAAAATAATAAATAAGAAAGGAGGACTTATTTCATAGAATGTTTCAGTCCTAGGAAAATATTTCTAGGTTATCATCTCAGTTATGATTTTTTAAAAATAAAAATTTGCAATATCAGTAATTAGTAAATGGGCGAATAATTATGAACTCTATATGAATGTTTCATTCAACCATACTTGCATGATCAAAGGTAGGCTTGAAAAGACCATATAATAGTTGGGAAATTTGGAGGCTTGTGTAAGAATATGTATGGGTCAAAATCAGTTCAAATGAATCAATGTCAAAAGGCCAACTTTCTGCAATTTGTTTTCACATATGTTGTCATTTTAATGGCATGTTAATCATGGTAAGTTGTGTTATGAATGTTATAAAGTTTAAATTGAATCATTACATGTTTCAATTTTGAATTTTGGTTTGAACAAAAGATATTTAATAGCTTCGTTCAACAAAATTACTTTCATAAAGGGCCCCTTAATTTTCATAATACTTTTTTTTTAATTTTTAAAAACATTAGAGTAATGAGGGACTATTAAACACATCTAAAAAAAATTAAATTAAAAAAAAAAATTGTGTTTTTTGAAATTCAAGGTCTATTTTAAATTCATGATTCCTTTACAACATGCAAAGGTAGTGCAATGTATATGGTGTTTAAAAAAAATTCTAGCTTATAATACAACAAACTAAAATTTAAAATGTCAAATTGTTTGGGTGTGATTTGAAATTGTGATAATGTTTTAAAACAAAACACAAAATCTAACAAAATTTATGCATTTGGAAATGTTGATATTTATTAAAGAATGATTAACACATATCACATGACATATTGGAGAAATTGAAAATATGATAAATAACAAGTTGCAAAGATTTCATTTGAAAAAGAAAATTATGAAAAAGATGATTTTCTAGTAAAAGGACCTCAAAAGGACAATAGTCTTTAATCCCAAGTAAACATATTGGCTCGTTACATCTCATTTGGACATGTATCCTTACATAACCTTTGGTTTTGTTCAATATTAAAATTTTAAAAATGAAAAATTCTACTAAAAATTTTAAAAACTAAATCATCTGATAAGATTTTCTTAAATATTACATTCACCTACTGACTATTGTATGTGTTTAAAAAAAATGAACAAAATGAGAAGTATGCAAAGAAGAAGAAAGGTGGACACAAATATATAATTATTGATTGATGTGGATAAAACACACACCCAATGCATACGCTAGTATGGTATTGTTCCAAACAATTTCTTGAACCAAAAGATCATCCAAGGTTTCAATATGAATATCCAAACGAAAAAAATGGATTGAATTTAACATTAGTTTTGGGGGTTTTAATCACCAAGTTTCAAAAAAAAAAACCATAAATCACCACATTTTTGTAGGTTTTGATAGGCAGCCAACAATATAAAAATATGTTTGAATTTGTTGTTTTCATGTGGCCTTTATGGATGATTGTCATTTTGGCTACAACACAAAATTGGAAACTAAATCAAAAACTAAAATCAGAAAAATAGTTCCATTTGATTCATGTTTTAAACTTTTTAATCATCATAGATTAATGAAACCCTTGATAATTAGCTCCTCACAATTTGACATAGATAGAAAATAACACAAATGGACCTTGTGATGGGCCTTCAAATGAAGGTAAAGTAAATTTCCTTTTTGAATGAACCTTAAAATTTTGCTTTCAAAAACTTCATTTAGTTCATTAATATGTCCAATGGGCCTTTTTTTGGGGTCATAAAATGTAATCTAGGCAAGTTTTACACAATGATGCAAATTTAATCAGCCAAGTTTGGAAAAATTTACAACCAATTATTTTCACCACAATTGACTAAAAGGCAAAATCAAAATGGATAACACAATGAACTTTTATTTTGGGGTGAAATTTTGAATGAAAGAACAATAACAAAAATTAATTTCTTAGCTTTAGGTATGTAACACTTGGATGCGTTATTAGGGATAAAAGTTGTAAATAATTAATAATGTGGCTTAAGGGTAGAAGGATGGGTAAGTATGAAAATAAATAATTTCATTATGGGTCATATTTTGAGAATCTTTGACTAAGGGCATAAGTTGGGATTAATATGAATAATTTAATTATTTATTTTGAATTAAACATAGTTGGAAGTGAATTATGTGTAATTGATTAGATCTTAATGAAAAAGATTTCAAATAATTAAATGACTTCTTCATGAAAAGGATGATAATTTTAGAAGGATAACATGTGACATAATACTAATGGCTTGTAATTGATGGATGGTCATGTTTAGTAGATGTAAATGAATGGTGTTATTCATCCTTTTTTTTTTTCAAATATAAAAAGAGTTGTGGCTAGCGTTGTAAGTACATTCATTTTTAGGATTTCATGTTCCTACTTTGTGTTAATCCTTTGGATTAACCTTTTGTGTAATTCTTACTGAGTGAATGGAAGAAATTAAGCAAAACATAATGCTACCAAGAGAATGATAGAGATTCAACAAGGTAGGATGAAGATGGCTAGTTAGTGGGATAGGATGAAGACATTTCATTAGTTTGAAATTCAAATCACTTTTGGAGGGAAAAGACTTATGATGTAGTTCTAAACTTTGATGAGGATTGAGAAATGATTTTTTTGGACACACATAAAAATCTTAGAGGATTGTTAGAGAATAAAATAAAGACATAGTAAGCAATTTATAGTTTTGTTGGTTTTTAAACCACATATTTTCCTTCTTTTATTTTGGATTTATACATTTTATGTTACAGATGTTTGATACGTTCAAATTTGAATAAAGAAAATAGTAGAATATTGATGAAGAAACAATGAAAGTACTCTAAAATTGTTGTGTTTCTCTAATTGAATTATGAACCTTGATCACAAGTTTTGATTATTGAGGATAATAGGTAATTTGTGAAATAAAATAATAATAATTGAAATAAGAAAAATGTGTGAATACAGTCTACAAAGGAAATAGAATAAGTAAAACCACAAATTGTGTATGTTGTAAGTATTTTTGAGAGAACAATTTATATTGTTTTGTTAGTAGGTAGAGAGCAATTCTAAATAAAATATGTGCCTACTAGTAATAAACTTTTGTTGCAATAAACTTGTGTGTTTATTTATATTATGGAAAAATTCATTAAAAAAAATGTGTATGTTTTTGGTGAGCATGTGTGATGAGCTCCCCAATGGGTGTAACCTACATAAATGCCAAGTTTTAGGCACACATGGGTGATCCTAACCCAAAAATATGTAAGTTTCATCTATTACATTTTGCAAGTGTTTTGTATTGTGGGTGGATGTTGTGTGGGACTTTAGTTGTGCAACCTACCTATGTGATAGTAGGGATTTAATTCAAAATTAACCCTTGTAAGCCTAAACCATTTATAAACTATAGGTACCCCCAAACAAATAAAGCAAAACAAAACCAACCACTGCATACATGTAATATGGTTCACATTCTTAATATTCACAAAGAAATTCAACAAGACATATGTAGGATCTTGTTTTTAATAACCCAAAATAATATAGAAACAATGGAATAATAAATCAATTAGATTCACACAAACAATAATGTTATTATTGTTACTTGGAAATATTCCCACAATACATTAATTATAATAATTGCATTATGGATATGTAAACTATTCACCAAGTGATTATTTGTGACATATTAACATGATGATTACATGTGTAAAATGAATTAAGAGTTTTAATGATGATCAATGTTTTTCTATTTGACAAAAAATTGGGATTAGTTTAAATTTTAAATTTGATTATTTATTTATTTTTTGGGAAAATCATAAAAATTTCAACATCAAAAAATTAAAAAAAAAAAAAAACACCCTTGTTATTATCATTGTTTATATATATATATAAGGACTAATGAATGAAGCATAAATAAAACACTTCTTTAGTAGACCTAACAAGCTTCATTAGATGAAAAAAGCCAATGGGAATTTTATTTTACCATTTACATAATGAAAAGACAAGTTTTCCTTCCAAAAAAACATATTTTAAATAAATTAATATGTTTGTGACAAATGTGAAAATGTTTTAATATTTTTTTAATAGTAAAAAATATTGCAAAATGGCTGTAACTTTGGGCCTTCCTTTCACCCCAAACCCCCTAATTTAAATCTTTTTATCAAATTAGGTTAGAACTTGGTGCATAATATCTAATACAAATGATTTGAATTAATTATGGCAATGGTAAATACAATAATATTGAAAACACTTAGGAAAATAAAGAAAAACACTAGGAGTATAGTGATCATTCATGTACTTAGTGAAGTGTATAATTAAATTTGAAGGTGTATTGTATATGATTGATTGCTTTGTTAAAAAAAACATCCATTATGACGAATATTGTATTTATGCTGAAAAACATTGTAGATCTTCATTTACCGCGGCCTATTGCAGAAGGAGAGTTGGGGTGAGGTTAGTGACCAACAATATATATATATATATTTATTTATTTATTTATTTATTTATTTATTTATTTTGCCACTATGCCGTAGGTCAAATTCTTATCAAAAAATTCTTATCAAAAGAGGCATTTGAACCCTCGTGTGTAAATTATGATCTCGTTGTTCTACCAACTAAACTATTTCGACATGTAGTTTGCCATGTTCTTTGAAAAATGAGGGATGGTGAAATTCATATTACATTGAATTTTGTGGTTATTTAAGTTTCATTCCCATTTAAATGTAATGTTATTTTTTATTTAAATAAAATTTACCCCACTAATGACCAAACTTGGGATGTTGATATTATGTTTCCTTCGTTTTATTAAATTCTGAAATATAATAAGAAAATTAACGTGGTCATAATATTTTGGGGCGTTGTTTTCCAATCTTGTGTGTTCTTTTGTGTGTATTTTCTCAAGCATAAAAATTTGATGGATTTTTAAAAATGTATTTTGGACGGCTTTATTAAGTCAAAGATTTCACTTTCGGTGAAGGTGTCAATTGGGCCTTTTGGATTTCAAAAGTTATTGTTTCCATTTTCTTCTTTTTACATATTTTTATTTATTTATACTTTTCATTTCATTTCTTTTCCATCTTCCTAATGCAAAGGAGGACCTATCAAAAGAAGGATGACATATAATGTGCAATTTGCATTAGCAAACTACAAGGTAGAACATTACTACACTATCTAAAACAAACAGGAAAAATATGTTATAAAAAAACTCTTTGAAAAATCTATTGCAAAGAGACAACAAAAAGACAACAAAAATCAAGCACTCAACAAAAAGTGACAAAAATGAAAACAACATCACTCATGAAAACTAATGTGTTACAAATTTGAACAAATAGAAATAAAAATTAATAATACAAGTGACGAGTTACAAATGAAACACAAAACTCAAGATTTGCACAATATTAATAATGCCACAAATGTTCAACACATGTAATAGCCAAAACTCTTCCACTAGAAATGAAATCCCCAAAAATACATGCCAACAACAATCATCCAAGAACATCCTCCTTCAAAACCATTGCAATGATAGATAACACAAAGAATCAACAACATTGTTCCATCATTCAAACAACAAGAAACAACAAAAGCTCAATAATAACAATATATACTCTATATACGACAAATTTTGAGCATGAAAAGATTGGATGACAAGAGGAAAAAGAACAATCCGAAAAGAAACAAGCAAAACAATGCCATTTAAATAGAGAGAAGTGTAAAAGGGTGTGAAAGCAAAAAAAAAAAAAAAGATAAAAAAAAGAAAAAAATGCCAAAAAATGCAAAAATAATAATAAAGAACCAAAAAAAAATTCGTCATTTC
>Ga0116231_10006896_pt1 | contig 21254 bp, 18 predicted proteins | sample S1TSphgellanicum_2_FD_89695 | JGI IMG/M metagenome (GOLD analysis project Ga0116231, IMG submission 89695) | Host-associated microbial communities from peat moss isolated from Minnesota, USA - S1T2_Fd - Sphagnum magellanicum MG | ecosystem: Host-associated > Plants > Peat moss > Unclassified...
GAACTAGAATGAGAGTTCTTCAGACATGAATTCGGTTTTTATCATGGTTTTCTTCATAAGTTTATTAAATTTTTCCACCCCAAGTGTCCATCGCGCATTAGTTATAAATGCAAGAAATGAACTCATTTGTTGCGGTTCTCTTTGCAAGCTTTGATGTTTGCAAAATTGAGGTTGGTGTGCCCAGACATTCATTTGTGTAGTGCTATCCTTAGTGCAAGAAATGGATGGATGTTTGGTGGCATTTGGCCCACTTTCGATTACAGTACTATGGACTGATCAAGCCCCTGCCCATTATGTTCGGTAATGTAAGGTGCCAGGTGCTTGCCCATTAGGGTAAGCCAGGCAAGGCATCCAACCATCTACATGCATCTACCTAACCATGTACATGCATCTAACTAACCCTTAAACATCATGAGAGTGAGAATTTGCCCTGAAAAGCGGCCCATATGGGGGGCCTGACTAACTTTAGTGGGTTAACTAGTAACCACATTGGAACACACAAGATGTACCCAAACAAAAAATACCAACAAATGTAAACCATTAAGACAAGAACATACACATTCAAGCTTCAAACCCTAAAAAAAAGAATAGTATCGAAGGTGATGGATTTTGAAGTTCACATCTAATGCAAATTTTGTGAGTGTCAAGCTTTCTGATTCAATAGTTGACAAGCTCCATAGTCCTTTGAAGCAACACTTGCTAAGCAAACAAACACACAAGGCGCACACAATGCGACGCAAAGGAGCCAAATAACAATTTCAATGTAAAAAAACAATGAAATAATAATAGACATCAATGCAAAGAAAAATAACGAAAACACAAAGACCTTCACCTTACACACCAAAATTTACACTCAATGAAATGTCCAAAATGAAGAAGAAGAAGCTGAAAACTTAAACCTCACTTGGTTCAATTCATAAAGGAACAAACAATGAACAACAATTGTGTGCTGGGAGCACAATTGATGTTTAGAATATAATCAAAGATTGAGAGCTTAGTTAGAGTCAAAGCTCAAAGACCTTGAGTTCAAAATTGAAACATGAAAATAAAAACGCAAAAAATTTAAAACAAAATCAAATTAGATTTGAATCAAAGTTCGATTTGAAGCTTAAGTTGAAGCTCAAAAGAAAAAAATTACAAAGAGAACCAAACAAGATGCTCAAAAAATATTTCAAAAGAATGAACAATGAAAAACCTCAAGGAGCTTGGAAAAGTGTTGGTACCCATTACACCACCATGAAAAAGGAGAGAATGACATGAGAGTTTTGGGTTGTGGATTCTTCCTAAACCCTAAGCCATATTATGCATATTTGAATTTTTGAAAACCCTAATAACCGGAGATAGATTAACAGATATAGAGATATATATTGAATTGGACCACGTCAAACAAATATGGTGAAACATAATAATAACACTTATGTTTACATCCAATATAAATGTGTATCATGACAAATATGAAAAAAAATGTTAAAACTGAATATGGTTTTATTCATATCTAGCAATTACAATATTGATATCTGGATTTGCTGGACCTCCGGACAACACTTGTCATAACAGGGCTTGCAATGGATGGTGTGCTGGTGGGCTACTTAGCTCATTTGCAAAGCATTTGATTAAAAGCATTACTTTGCTCAATTTGCTTTGTAGATCAGCTAAACATGTCTATAGTAGACCCAAGGAGATGTAACTTTTGCTCAGTTTTTTTTGCTGGTTTCAAGAGCAATTGATTGATGAGAAGCTTGAGGGGATTCCTTTCTGATGGGATAGAGAAGAAGAATGTCAGTTGAACCTGGAAATAATCAAAACATACCCACCTTTTTCTGGTTGGAACTTTTCATTCACATCTTTCTTTACCTGACTTGAATCATTCATTGTGTATCTCTTAAGGATTTTCAAATCTAGAGGTAGTTCTAGAAAGGTGACCTTTATTTAAATACTGATTGATTCAAGTAGTACGGACATAGGGGTTTTTTGTTTGGTTGTAATAATTAATTGTAGGGGTATGTCCAAACTGATTTTTTTTTTGGTTTACAAATAAAACCCAAATAATCCATTAAGAATTTTTTTTGAAAAAATCACTATTTGTGAGTCTAAAGATGCATTCAGACTAGGGGTTAGGGACTTTAGTGTTGAATGCCCTAACACCATGCTAGTGATTTAGGGCTTAAACCTACTTACCATGAAGATTTTATGTTAAGTTTTTAACATTCACTTAATATTAAGTTATCATCCATTTAACATTGGGTGCCACTTAGGATGCCACCTAGATATTTCCACTTAACACTAACTTAACATCAAGTGTGAATGAATGCACCATAACAATTTTGGTTGCAAGGTGCACGACTAGATTGTGATGAGGGAGGGGATTGGGGGACATTAAGTGTCACTTGAATTCAAAGGTATCTGCTCTGCACAAAGCAACAACAAAGGTTCTACTGAGGCTCTTCTTTATTTTTTTATCATTGTCTTTGTTTGACAGGTTCTTCATCATGGGTCACTAAGCAATCAACTGAATTCATTCAGTATGGGTACATAGCTTATAGCTCTCTTTGTAAGGTTTCAATATCATCAGCTTTCAATTATCAGTACTGGAGTCAGCAAGGCTTGTCAATGTAAGAAGAAAGTGGTGGTGAAGTCATTGGCCACAGAGTGAACCCAACAACAGCCATCAGAGCACCCACCCCATCCATCCATCCATTGAAAGCCTCTCATTAGGTTACCAGTGTTGGGTGGTTCTTTACTTTTTATGAATAACCTTCCAGTTCTGGTTTAGGGTTTCAAAACCCTAAATCCTAAACCCTAAAATAAATTACAGGATTTCCGGTTTCACTCATTCATAGAATAGGGAATGTGGAATTGGGTCCAGTTCTTCCAAAAAGAATTTTGGTTCTGGTTAGGGTTTACCATCCAAAAATATAATCTTCTAAAAAATCCTCTGAAAGAAACCAAAATCCTTCCAAGATATTACAACTCTAAAAACTAATCTCTCAAGTTTCAACACAAGCCAAAGTACCATCTTTCAAAAATCCTCATATAAAAATAATCCTATTACCTAGGGGCCAAAATCCATTAAGCTACTATACTTTATAATGAATCTAAACACAATACCATCCTTGCTTTGATAGGCAAGGCCAATAAATCAGTTTTGAATTCCTATTCTAATTCCAAAAATCAGACCTAGTTCCAATTTGATTATTACTAACTGGAACTTCGTCTTTCTTAGTTCTTTACACACCAAATTGGATACCCACCCAACATTGGTTATTAGTTACGCAGTTCGCAAACATGTCCTAAATTTGACATCTTCAAAAGCATCTTCTCACTATTTGAAGTATTTAATCTTGATATGGAGGTAGGTACACGAGCAATGGTTTATTGCAAAACAACAGCGCAAGATTAAAGAGAAGAGTTCTCTACTGTTGACACTTGTAAACAAATGTTTTGTGTTAGGCCTAGCGTGGGGAAGTCTGGAGAGGAATGAAGAGCACCTCATAAAGCCCTTCTTCCAACTAAAGATCAACTTTTTCCAATCTTATTTATATCAAAATTTCCTCCTCTTTCCAGGGGAGTTCTAAAAGATTCCCCCCCTTACCTTCTCTTTAATTTTGGAAAAACACAAACTTGACTTAGTCATTTATTAGGAGGTTTACCCTACACAGATACTTGACTTAAATAGTTGCAGTTCTAATGGGAATGTCCAGAATATGATTTGCTTCCATCACCCTGGACATCAGCATCAGCAGATTGGCGTGAACAAAAACAGAGATGAAGAGATGCTGAGTACTATACTGTTTCACAACTTTAATATAGATTGCTTCACATAGTTCACAGCCGTCAAGAACTAACTACATTGTTTTCAGATTGCTTCACATAGTACAGTGTCGCACCAGGATGATTCCCGAAACAGAAATAACCAGTGAAGACTGCAATTGGCTACACAAGGAGAGACTTGACAATAGATTTCACATTGAGCTTTTTCAGGTCTGTGTATGTCTGACCACAACCCACAAACATGACTGGCACACCTGATACATATACCATCGACAGAGCTGCTCCAACCTGGAAAACATGCAATACCCTCTCAAGTAATGAGTATCTTGTTTGAATCAATTCTTCATTTTTGACATCTTCCTCTCTCAAGAATAAGCACTTTCAACCCTTGATAATGTGTAAGGAATTCACAAAGGAAGAGATGAGCACAAGCACAAAATACCTTGTCATCAATGGTATCAAACTTTGTGAGCAAAATGCCATCAATCAAGCGTGGACTGCCTGTGGTTGAGAGATCCACCAGTTTCTGTGCCATCAGAACACAGATCAAGAGCACAATTATCAATTCCTTCTCATGTGTAATCCCTCTCAAAAAATAAATGCAATCATCAGATCTACCCTCATCTAGCTGTGTCTTGACACTGGCTAGAGACTGGGAATATGCTGACACTTCCCCTATCTTCTTGCAGCTTATTGAGAAAAAGTCAGTTACTAGCTTTGCCAAGTCTTCTATTAGTATTTTTCAGCCACAAGTCACATGCTTTGAGCATTGTGAAGTAGTGTGCACAAGCTTACCTGGTTGAATTTGGTGAGCTGGTCAACACCATCATTGCCTACTAGAGCTTCCCCAACAAAGAGTACCAGGTCAGGCTCATTCAGATTGATGAGCTTTGACAGGGCCCTCATTAAAGGCTCATTGTCCTGCCATCATCCATTTTCCATAACAACATCAATACACCACATGGAGTTTGGCTTATAGGACATCCCTTCCCTCATTTTCATTCATGCAAGCCACCTCATCTATTTGCAAAGACATGCCTTCATACACAAAACCAACAAAGTTCAAACAGCATTGGGAAATGCTTATCTCCTGTAATGACCAGGTTTTTGAATGTAGGTGCTAATGTCAATCACTACCAGGAAGGAGAGGCCCCATACAATAAACCAGCATCACTTCCTGAAAAAAGGCTCCAGTGTGACAGTACATACAGTATGGGAAAAGCTTAGCCTGAGACAAGCAAGCTGTACCTGCATGCGACCAGCTGTGTCAACTAGAACAACATCCTGCTGTGTTCGCACAGCTTCACGGATGGCCTCCTTTGCTACCATAGCCGGATCCTTCTCATAACCCTTCTCAAATATGGGAATCTATCATGCATCATGCCCATCCATCAGTTCATTCTCAGGGAGCTCATCATCTGAAATAGAGCTGAATTTCAGCTCAAAATATAGAAAAGTCAGCATGTCATGTTTGTAACCCCAACCTATCAGAACCACACAATTTCTTGACCAAAGAAGATTCTACAAGAAGAGAGTATCCACCTGCAGGCGACGAGCATGGGTGCGGAGTTGCTCAACAGCACCAGATCTGAATGTATCACAGGCAGCCATCATCACACTCACATCATGCTGCACCAGCCAGTATGCTACCTGTTTCCACCCAACATAAACAAGGTTCACGGGGTTAGTTGGCAAGGTCACCTATCTCAAACACTACCTCCACCTGAACTCAAAAAAGGAGCCAACATTGCGAAAAATGGGTCTGAAAGTTACACTTCACCTTGGCAAGGTTAGTGGACTTGCCAACCCCATTAACACCTACAAAGACGATGACATATGGCCGCCCCTGCTCTTTAGCCTGGTGAACATCACGCAGGATATCCACTGAGCGCTTTGGTGTGAGAATTCGAAGAAGTGCTTCCTCCATTGCTGCCTGCATTGAATCCAAGAATTCCCCCAAAGCCAAATGTCAGAAATTAGTACAAACCTGAGTACTACTGAGACAGTTTTGCTATTATGGTGCACTAAAAGATGCTCCAAACATTCCAAATTAAATCACCTCAAATGACTGCTGAAAGGCTCACATAGACAAACCTGGACAGTGGAGGAGATACGAGTAAAAGAGCCCTGTTTCTTCCCCAAAAGACTGGCTGCTACAGAATCACACAACTTCTCTGCAATATCTGCAGCCTTCGTATTCCCACCACAACAATATGCCATTAATGACACATACAACAAATGACTCTATGCAGAAGTACAACCTATGGACAAAGAGTTGAGAATAGCAAATAAGATGTAGCTAAATTTGCATGAATAGTTACTGTATGAACCCTAATCCTTGAGTGGAATCTCAAGAGCAGCTCTCTGCATAGGGATGAGATGGAAAGAGAGATCTACACATGGTGCAAGACATGAATTCCTCTCTTGGTAAAAAAAGATGGTTATTCTTTATACATACCACATTCTTGGTCATCAACCGATCTTTGAGGACCTTGAGAGCTGGTTCCAGATCTGCCTTCTCAAGTGCTGCTTTCCCTGCCACACTGTTTGAAGGAGTCGTGGAAATTCAGGAGCAAATCAGACCAACAAATTTCAGTCTTGAATGCCCTAATAACATCAATAGAAGAAGCATGAAACAGGGAAACAGCCTTGTGAAACACCAAGAGGCTCCAAGAGGTTTTGACCAACCAAAATCTAAAACCTAAAAACTTCGGCAGAACATCATCTTGACACTCAGTGAATTCGCAAAGCAGATGGTTTGGTTGCAACACAAATCCTTTGGCACAAGCAGTGATCAAAAGTCCTGATGACTGGATGTGGCTGAAAATACTAGCCAATGTTTGAAGAATCATTTGTAGGGCTACTATACACACCTTTGGACAAGAGACGAAAACCAGCCCTTTTTGGTGGGCACTTTCTTTTCACCATCTCCTCTCTCTTTGGCACTATCTTCCTCAAAATCAACCTCAAAATCCCCATCATCTTCCTCATCCTTGTCCATCAAGCTCAACCCTTGGCCAGTTACAATTGGAACAACATCAGGCCCTTCCTGTCCAGCTTCATCTCTAGGCTCTGTAAAGTCTAGCTTTGAGGGAGGGGGTGCATCGCCCCAAACCCTATTCTTTTTTGTCTGCTTCTTCTTCCCCACATCTTCCTTTGAAGATGGCTTCTGAGCTTCCAGGGGATTGACTCCCTTCTTTCCATGCACTTTTGAATTTCTCGATTTTAACTTGCTTACATCAAATGCAGTTTCATGTGAGTTCTTGCTCATGATGTTGTCATCATCACTGCTGCTCCCACTCAAACTGTTACCATTTGCATTCCTAACACTGACTCCATTCCCAATCTTTCCATTACTCTTCCCATTACCAAAAACCTTTGCTTTGCCATCTGCATCACCATCTGCCTCATCATCTCCACCCAAGGTTTGCCCGCTGCTTTTCTTCCCTGCAGATTTTGTGCCCTTGCCTTCAATGTGCCCAACTTGCCTTTTCCCCTCTATCACTTTCCTTGGGTTCTGTTGTCCAACTCCTCGCTTTTGCTGTGAATTTGCCTCTGTCTCCTTCAAGAGCTGGCGAAAAGTGTCATCAAAATCATGAAACTCAGTGCGCCTTGGACTGTAAACCAAGGAAAATTCCTGCAGAACCTTATCCAGCAATTCATCAACATAGAGAAGATGCAAGATTCTTTGGTAGACTGCAACAAAGACCAACCCAAGCTCGTTATGGAACCTCCATTTGAGTGTGTAGGCTGCCCCTGCTGCATCATACTGGAAAGAAGAGTCACCAGCTCTCTCCTCCAAAAGGCACGACCTACATAACCACACATCCTACAATCAGGGAGACGGTACTTACACAACATCATCATCATCATTATAACCCTCTCAAGAACAACCAAAAAAACTGATTATACAAAAAACAAAAACCCTCGTCCTAAAACCTAAAACGATCCATGTACAAAAAACCCTAAATAAACTCTGCTTCAATCCCAGGGGAAAAAAACACAAAAACAAAAACCTTATGCAAGAAATCTCAACCTCTACACCCAAATACTCGGAGATCGCAACCAACATGTAAAAATGGCACCAAAACATGACAGTTTCAAATAGCGTTCGAGGATGTAAACGAAGCCGGATACCACTTACAGGTATACCCTAGCAGGTAACTAGCGAGAGAGAGAGAGAGAGAGAGAGAGAGAGAGAGAGAGAACGAAACGAGAGAAGAAGAAGCGAGAAAAACGATGGGAAAAAATGCAGAAGCAAAAAGAGAGAGGGGGGGAAGGCGATTGGAGATCCATTATACCTGATGAGGGCGTTGACAGGAGAACCTTTCAAAGAGTTGGCGAGCTCCTGGTAAGTCCATAGCAGCAGACCTCCTCTAGTGAATATTAAAAGCTGTTCTAACATGACTGCGTGCGTGGTTTTCCAGATCTCAAATCTCTTCTGAAGCTCCCTCTTCCCCTTCCCTTCCCTTCTGTTGCGATTTGTGGTAGCACAGTGTGTGTGTGTGTGTGCTGCGCGTTGTTTGTGTTTTGCGTTTGCTGCTCCCAGAGCTTGAGCTGTCGCTGTGGGTATATGAACGAATGAAAAAGACAACGGACGTGACTGTCAACTAGTCCAGGTGGCGACTCTAGAAGCTCCTTCGTTCCTTCGTTCGTTTGTTCGTTCGTTTGTTCGTTCGTTCGTTCGTTCGTTGACGAACGTGAAAACAAAAGTCTGGTCTTCACGCGGTCGGCGACTTCGACCGGGAGCGACGTTTTTTCGGCGAATCATCGAAGCCTGCTAGTTTGCATCCGCAAGAATCTTTCTCATCATCCATGAAGAGGACGATGCTGTGGATGGATGTTGTAAATGTTGTTCAGTTGCGGATGGGTTGGTTGGATGAAAAAACAGATGGAACAAGGGAGAATGGATGCACGTAAAATGGCCGAGTACACTAGATTTTGGATGAAGTATAGGGACCAGTCGAATACCATAGCACGTAGCCTGGTTAGGCACTAATTAATTGCTTTTTGGAATTGTTGAAAATTCTGCAAATTATGTGCCTGCTATGCCAAAAATCTGAGTACAATCAAGGCTTTTTTCTTTTCTTTTCTTTTTTTCTTTTCTTTTTTTCTTTTCTTTTCTTTTCTTTTCTTCTTTTTTTTTCTTTTTTTTAAATTAAAAATTTTGGTTTTCAAAGTTCTGTGAATTTTTCCAAAGGTTTAGCAAATGTTTTATGAATTTACACCTAAAAACTTCCAAAAAAAATTGTCTCCACAATGCAAAAATGTGTGGAGAAAAAGCATTGAGCACAATAGCTTTATTATTTGTAAAATATTATTATTTATATTATCAAGCATTTTAAAAAATTAATTATTAAGCACCTAGTGGTCAAAGCAACCTAGGTATTATATTTATGTGAAATTGAATTTGAGCCTATAAATATATTTAAAGTATGTTCACACATAGTGATAATGTCACAAGTAGTGATGTTATTAATTATTTTTGTTCTTACTAGTCCAAATGGTGTTAATAAATTACATACATAGCATGTTGATGTGACACGCCATTTACAAGACTATTGTTGATGGCTAGGCAAATGGTAACTTAGTTTTAGTATATGAGATATCTATGAAATTTGAAGATTCCCATGCCTAATTTGAGTGGCAACTTATCATCTCAAATGCAAGGTAGTTAAATTAACAATCTACAAATATTGGGCACCATCCTTCTATTTTATAACTCCACTACTAAGTTCCATTGAACAAACTCCATTTTGTTTGATTAAAACTCACGAAGAAATTTTTTTGCAAAGTTCTGTTGTGTAAAATTCATGCAAAATTTCTTGTTCATCAAATCTTTCTTGCATTAATAGCTAACACAAATAGTTTAGTTTACAATGAATATTTCCATGTCTAAATGGAATGTCTCGATGTTTACAAGTGGAAGTAGAGGGAAAGGATCGTCAAAAGCTAGTGGAAGCCAAGCAACTCGCCAAATGCATGGAAACTTGGAACAAAATGAAGATTCAGCTTTCATCAAATATAAGCACCTGGAGCACGGGGCTCAAAAACAATTGATTGATCCAAGAGCACACAGGGTGCCTACACACAGAGGTGGAACAAAATTGTTAAAGACCTTCAAAATCTCCTTCATGCAAAGGAAGAAAGAATTTGAAAAATATGCAAGGATAAATGGAATGGATAAAATTATAATTTCAAGAAACTTACAAATTTTCACAAAGGAACTAAACATAATATGTCATTTTTGGAAATGACCATGGAGGAGCACGAGAAGAACCACTTACCTCATCAAATTCAACAAAGAATATTATGAAAAAATCGAAGCATTTCAAGGAGAGTAGATCATAAGTACACAAATTCATGTGCAAGATTTATAGGCCAAAGGTGATGAGAACTATGATGCATCAATTCTAGAAGTAGATACACAAGGTGAAGATTTTATTAAATCAAATTCATTTGTGTGAGATTTTTTTAGTGATGACTATGGACCACCTAAACAATGTCGAACAAAATAACAACGCATCACACAATAGGTCAAGGTAAATGTTGTGAACCTTGGTGACATTTCTAATAGTCCTCAACATGGTGGTGTTGTTTACATGAATCTTGTAGACACTCCATTTGCATTTCAACATGGTGTTTACGTGAATCTTTCAAACGTTCCATCTGGATCTATTGTACTTATTGGGCATCCTTCATCAACTCTAGTGATACCAAGAAGCACTAAGGTTAAGCATAAGGGTAAAAGCACATTACAATGGACTTATTTAAATGTCACAAAGGCAAAATTTTCTAGGTTAGATACATATTATAGATAAAACCCATATGCAAGTTGAGAATTCGAACAAAAATGGACTCAAATAAGTGAAATTAACTTTTTTCCCCTCCTAAGTTTCAAATAATTTCACCAATAACATTAATATTCAATGAAAGATGGACTTTGTAATATACATAATTCTTGGGTCACAATCCATTAAAAATGTGTTTTGGACACATTGCTTACCACAAATGTGGGATGTGTTATACTTTCAAAGGTTATGACATTTGGGATTAAAGTTTTTGGAAAATTTGAAGTATATGATGGACTTTATAATTGTTTATTATGTGTAGTAATAATCTGTTTTTTTCAAAGTCCATCACATATTCAAAAGAATTTTTTTCATGACCAAAACTAAATGGAGGTGTTCAAAAAGGTTGAAACTAGAACATCAATAACTTGGACATGGAAAAATATGCCAACTTTAATATCATTTCAAGTTTTTTTTGTTTTTGTCTAGTTTTCAATGTTCGAAAATACACTAGAAAATCTCCAAAATGGATTTTGTAGTTGTCATTTTTGGTCCACCCCAATGCGCTTCCACATGTAAGTGTACAAATATTTTTTCACCAATGATTAAAGTCACAAATTTATAAAAAAAAACAATTATTGAAATGATGGATCAAATTAACTTAAAACAATTGAAGATTCAAATTTATTCCACCACAATCCAACAATGCAATATCAAATAGCAATTGAAGTATTTTAAATAGCATGATAAGAAGATTCATAAAACAAGCAAAAATATGGTGAGTGTTATTTCTAGCATTAACACTACAATGTGTCACGCATTCATCTAGGATAAGACTCTACTACCTACACCTTTGAACTTTGCTTCGGATTTATTAGAAGACGAAAATGTACTTGATCAAGATTAATTGTTTCCAAAATCAACATGACGATGATAGCTTGAGGCTATTAACAAACAATTCAAATTGTTAATCATGTTTAAGATATAAGCTCATTGAACTCTACAAATGCAATCCAAGACACAAAACATCAATTCCCTTTACACATATTCTAGAAATTATAAGGTATTGTTAAAGAATAAGATGTTGATTTACCCTTGAAAGCTCAACACCTTGCAATTGTTGTTTAATTTCATGTCAGTTTCATTCACTATGGGATTTTGTTCATGAACTTCTCTATAATCAAAAACATGCATAGAATTACCTACATTTTCAAGATCTAATTACAACATCAATGTTTTAATGTCAAGATCTTTCCCATCGAAGATCATGTTATACAATATGCAATAACAAACCACAACATTAAGTAAGAAGAATACATCCAAGTTTTTTTTCATAAAAGTTCTTTAAAACTTTTTCAACATGCCAAATGGGTTTTCTACAATTTTTTCAACAAAAGTGTTTGTTGTCCAACGCTTCCAATATAGTGTGACAAACATTACTAACTTGTTTGTGAAGGACCATTTATACCCAAGGTAGTAATGGATAACCTTTGTCACCCAAGATGTAAGGTTTAATTCATTTTTCACCTTGAATCATTTGGAACAAATCACCATTCATAGCCTTATCATACAAGCTTGAAATTCGCAAAATGCATGCATCATTCATTGAACTAGGCATACCAACAAAAACATCTCAAATTTTATTTCAATGATCAACAATAGCTTGGAACTACATGTTGTAAGTTTTAAATTTGAAAGAGGAGTTGATTCTAGCAAAAGCCACTTGTGGTTTATAAATATGTATATAAGTGACAGCAATAGCACTGTGGATCGATGGAAAACCACAGAAGGTTTTGAATCCAACCATTGCATCTTTCAAGTCTTTTCCTTCTAGTGATTTTATTTGACTTTTAAACATAACATTCACAAGACCACGTGAACAATTGATTTACCATCACAAATATTTCATTACGATGGAGGTATTCAGCCCATGTGCAAGTTTATGCACATGCAACTTGAATTCCACTTTGCATTGTACACCTTTAATGCGTGTCCTTTTTTTTATCATTTGACTGCATCAACTTCTCAATTAGTTGAAAGACAAAATGCCTAACCAATTTTAACATGTTCATTCCATCTTGAGTCATCATATTAAGTCATTAGGGATTGGGAATACTAAGTGATAGACCTAGCCTGCACCCAATCACCAAGGTCATTGTTGAACAACAAATCAAATATGCAAAACATATTAAAATGATGGATAACTACAAAATTCAACATGGTGTGATATTGTGCTTTACTTTTTCAAGTGCAAATTATTGGAAATTGAGAATTCAAACTTGATTCATTTTCATAACCCTTGAGCAAATACTCATGAATTTGTAGAATAAACTAGAAGAAAGAAGCCAACACCACAAACTTCAATGGCCTCATTAACAATCTTGATAGAAATTCAATAATAGTTTGTAAAAAAACAAAAATTGCAAAGTTAACTGTTACAAAATGATCAAAAAATGATCAAAATTTGATAGAAGTTTGGTAGAAATTCACAACAAGGGAAAAAACTTGTTTGAAATGAAAGGTTCTAAAGTTAAGGAAAAAGAAAATTTTCAATCATGCTAACATGTTGATTTGAGAAACTTGCTATGAACAAAAGACAAACAAAAGATAAAGAATGTACATTACAAAGCTCCAAATTAAAAACAAGAAAAATGTGAAAAGAACCTTAAAGGCTTGCTAATCTTCTAGTGTTGAAACTTTCATTATATTGATGTATTTACTTGAATGGTGATAGTGAACTCAAGGTAAGTAACTGGTTTTCCCAAAACTTTTGGGTTATATCTAAATGGTGATAGTGGTATGATGGTAGTTAAATATAAACCTTAACATCTAAATGATATCTAACCCTAAAAATCATATTTTTTAATGATAACCAATTTTTTTTCTATTGGTGTGAATGTAATTTTAGTATATGGTGCCTTCCAAAAGGGCTAGGAAAAAAAATGATTATTTATGTTTGGCTAGCCAAAAGGATTGGCCTAGGTGGTGGCAATTTAAATAATCTTTCATTTTATACAATCCATATTTTCATGTTTATGAATGAGGATGGTGGAATAATGTGTGGTAAACATTGACAAAAGCCCAAACAAGAACTATGGGTGGAGATCAATGATGTCCAATTTTTTATTTTAAAAAGAACCTTTGATCTTGATTTTGGAACTTTTTAAATTTTTATGAAATCTCAAGTTCAATTTTGAAATTGGTTTTTTGGATTTGTAAAGCTCTCGATTTTGGTTTTTTCTTAACACAATTATAAATCGATTCAATTTAAGATCAATTAGTTCCATCTCCATTACACATAATTAAACATAAACTTTTTTGTGTAATATATATTTTTCTATTAAGCACAAAATCCAAGATAAATATTATGTAATATTATTTACGTATAAGTAGTCAAACTACTTGCATAAAAAGTAACGTCAAGTTTTTTTCTTTCATTTTTCAAAACTTGTACTTATCTACTTTAAAAACCTAAACATATTTTAAAACAAACAACACACCTCTTTCAAGTTGTAATTTAATTTTTAAAAGTTGGTCGTTTGATCTAATTCCAATGGTTTTGCTTAATGTCCAAACCTAATCACCAATGCTCATGTAACAATAGGCATGTTCCTTGTTGTTTTGTTTCACCTCATCATCAATGAAAAAGATAAATGAGAGCTTTTGAATATGATGAAACAAACATTTAATCATAGTTGCTTCACCCCATGATTAGTGAAGAAGATAGAAAAAAGGTTTAGAATCTAATAAAACAAAAAGTTGATGAAACAAACATTTGATCATGGGAGATTAAGGATAGTTGTCATTCATGGTTTTTTTAATCACAAGTGTTGCAATACACTTTCCCTAATACCTCCATTGGGTAGCACCAAAACTAGTTCAAGAAAACTAGAAAAATAAAATTGAAACAAAATATTATCCTTCTCATTCATTATCTAGAATGACAAAAGAAGAAGCAATTTTTTTTGAAACAGTTTTGTACCCAAAAAAATGAAAATTTTCACAAAATGTGTATTTTTTTCCTACATCCATGGGAATGTTTTTTTGGAGGACTATTGAAACTAACAATGTTAGGGAAATAAGCAAGTTTTAACATGGGATTGTGGAGTAAGAATATGGCAAGGTGTCTAAGATATTACAAGTTTTTTTTTTACAAATACCAAAATTCGTGTCAAGAATGTTAGTATTTTTCTCTTAAGAGTTTATATGCTAGATCTTATTTTAGGAGTGTAACTTTTAGGAATTAAATGTGAATGAAATAACCACATGAATATCTAATAATCAACTCCTAGTTTCTAAAACTATTGGTTGCATATAAATTAGTGTATGTTTGTTTACATATATTATTACCCTCCATGGTTGTTGAGGCATCACCATTATATATTGTAAAGACTTGGAAAATCTTTGTGGTATCAAAGCATGAACATTTTTAGCTTCTACCAATCACATGTGTGAGCTCAACTCCACAATGTTTGTTCACATGTTTTTTGTTCTTGCTTATGTAATGTAATTCCAAAATTAAAATTTATTATGTATAGCAAAGAAATTTTTAACTAATTTCAAGCAAGGTCTAAACATGCATTTAATTCAACAAATTAGGTTAAAATGTTGACAAAGGATTTTTTTCCTAGGTTCCAACAAGGTAATTAAATAATTTAACTATCATCATTAGAAGATTCATGTCACGAATCAACTTAAAAAGGAGAGAGTTTAATACGTGGTGGCCTCACTTGGAATGTCATTCCTAAACTTTTCATCCCTTTCCATTTAACCTCCCATACAATTGACACTAAAAAGGTAGCATCATGGTAAATCTATTCACTTAAAATGAACTAACAAAATAAACAAGAAACTAAAATAAAGGATCAATCTTTAGTGGTGACTCACACACCATCAAGGATCTTGAAATGGAATACTAAAAAGATAAGGCCATCTTATGATATTGATTTCATTAGTCACACTATGACTTACTCTTAGAAAGATTTGTTTGAAGTCCTTAGATCAGCATGGGTGTACCTATAAAAGATGTATGACATTGGACACATTACCAAAAAAATGCATGCACAAAAAATCATTTGCAAGTGTTGAAGATCACTAAAAATGCCAAACTAAAAGGGGAATTTTCAAGAGTTCAAGACATTCAAATTACAAAGTCTAGTGGCAATTGACATGCCCATGGTAGAAAAATATTTGATGGATACTTTGTTGAATGTTTTGCCTAATTTACATTAGTCTTTCATCCAAGAAATCACTAGTAAATGCATTAGCTTATTGTTTGAAATGTTTATAGGGAGATTGCAACATGAAAACAATCGAATCTTTACATCACAACATTTAATCATTAGAGGATGTTTTCTTTGTGCATTATAAAATAGGCATGTTACAATAGTCAAATAATGTTCTAGCCATTTAAACCAAACATTTGCATTTTATTATGGGAAACCTTGGCATTTTCCAAATGAATGTAAGTAACATGAAAGAGACATTCATAAATTATAACAAAATCATTATTAGAAGTGGGAGCATTATAATGCAATTCATGCATTGGAAGACACACTTGTTGATCAACTTTAGTTAAACGACTCAAATTCCCACAAACTTTTTGAAATAGTTGTAGCAAGTCTAAAAGGAAAAATCAACCATAAGTGGTATTTAAATTCACATGTTTTAACACGTGTTATTAAGGATGGTTCGATTTTGACTAATGTAAAACCATTTCCAAGTGTAAAACCAAATGTAAAAACAATAAAAGGCCAATCCCATTATATTATTAGTAAAGGAAGTGTGATTATTGAAACATGTTAGGTGGAATAATGGGTAACAAATGTTGCATATGTATTTGGACTAAGAAAAAATTGTTGAGCATTGGAATGATAACAAGTCAAGGTTACATCATAATGTTTGATGTGAAGGAGTGTCTTGTGATCCACAAGCAAGATCATCAAGTGGCAATTATAGACACATGATGTCCTTCTAATGATTGTTATTGCTTTGATATGAAAACTTTCATTGAATAGCCATAAGTCAATGTGGTTGATCATTTGTTGAATATGAGGTTGTGGCATCATAATTTGGGCCACTTGAATTATCAAATCTTGAGATTTTTGTTTGAAAATCAAATGGCCACAAGGTTATTAACAAACTTGCCAACAATCAAAGAGGTGTGTTATAATTACCAACTAGGGAAGGAAACTAATAAGCATTTTCCCAATAGTGAAATTTGAGCGATAGATCTAATTATGTAGTTGGTACAATTTGACACATGTGGTTCTTTTCCAATCAAATTATTAGCTAGTTTGTCATATTTTATGACCTTTGTAAATGAAAAATCATTAAAATTTTAGGTGTATCTATGAAAAAAGAAAAGAAAAACATTCAACAAGTTTTTGTTGTTTAAACATGAAGTAGAAAACCACATTGAAATCATCGAAAATCTTGCAGTCAAACCAAAAAATTGGAATATTTGTCAAATGAATTTGTAAAATTTTGTTAAACCAACAACATTATGTAACAATTCACTCAATCCAAGACCCCCCAATAGAATGGGGTTGTTGAAAGGATGAATTGTTCCCTTATAAATAAGATTAGATCAATGATGCTTGAAAATGGCATGTCAAACCATTTTTGGGTTGAGGTAATTAGTATTATAACATATTTCGAAATAGGTGTCCAAAAACTCTAACCACCAAGTTACACCAAAATAATTGTTCTCAAGAATGAAATTTGATTTAAATCATTTAATGTATGTGGTGTGTATATCAATGTCCGAAAAAAAAAAAAAAAAAAAAACTAAATGGACATATTTTGAAAAGAAATTTTTTTAAGGCACAATGTTCACTCCAAAGCATGCATGTGTTATAGTCCTCAATGTAAAAAAAATCATTATTAATAGAAATGTAAAATTTGATGAAATGTCAATTGTACCACATGAAATTATGAAGCCCGATCCAATGTCGTGGTTAGTGACTAATGATTTACACCATTGAAACAAACTCAAATACATGTATGTTCTTGATGAGGTGTCAACTAATTCGAATCTCACATTCCACCTCAAACTTGTGGTCCCAAGGATATCGAAAAAAAATCATGTGTCAAAAACCAATGATTTAAGAAAACATTTGCTACTAATATTTAATAAAGAAGTTGACACACCACCAAGGAATACATCCAACTCACTATCAACACATGTTTTGGCGAAACATGAGCAAAAGTTGCTACTAGACAATTTCTTACACCAAAAGTGCAAGGAATTAGAATGCATCAACCACTAGTTAGATGGCTAATTATTGAGGAACATTGGCATTATCCTATCCTTGTGAAATTTTTGAAGAAAAAGATTATCTTCTTGTTGTGATGCATCATTCAAAATCTCATAATTATCTAAAGGCATTTAATTCAAAAGGATGAGATCACGCAATGGCTCAGGAAATGGATTCTATTTTGAAAAATAGGACATGGAGTCTTGTTGGCCTTTTGCTATGAAAGAAGTTGATCAATGTGCAATGGGTGTATGACATAAAAGCAACATTTGATGGAAAACTTGACAAGTTCAAAGTGAAATTAGTGGCAAAAACATATGAACAAAAAACAAAATTTGATTTGGATGAAATTTTCGTGTTGGTCATTCAATGTAATGCAATGAGATCAGTTATGGCCCTACTAATTCACAAGAAGTGTGAGTTATTGTATTTGGATGTAAAGATGGTGTTTTTTAATGGTGATATGAAAAAAGATGTTTTCACAATACAAACAAAAGGTTTTTAATTGAAAGGCAAGAACAGAAGGTGTGCAAGTTTCATCAAGCCTTGTATAAAGTATGAGACACACCAAGAGCCCAATATGAGAAAATAAACTAATATGTGCAAACCAAAAATGATGCCAATGGCAACCTATATTACTTACTCAAAGACAAAAAATTTATTCATCATGGTGTTTTATATGGATGAATTTCTAATTATAAGAAATCGTATTGAGAATATTCATAAGTTGAGAAATCAATTAGTTTCCTAGTTTGAAATTATTAGACTTGATCTTCTAAAGTTATTTATGGGTGTAATTTTTTTATTTTTATCAAGATGCAAAGTCATTTTTCTTTGGCTTATGTTAAGTGAATAATTATTGTCACAAAATGACCTATAGGGTATTAGAATTTCTTCTATGAGCATGGAAAAATAATTATTTTTGATTTTAATACGCTTTGTGGATTGAGATTTTTTTGGTTTAACAAGCAACATTAATTATTTGAAGGGGAAAAAAAAACCATTTGGAGGCTCTAATAATGAAATCACACAAGTTAATTTCAATGTTTTAATGGAGTTTGATGTTTTATTAAACAAGTTTAACATTCCTCCATTATATATCAACATTTTACAATATGATTATAATAAGAAGTCAAAAAGTCAAAAAAAAATAAAATACATATGTGTCTAAGCCTTGACATATTGGTACCAATTTGACATTTAATTTCAAAGATTACTTAGAATGAATGCATGTGTAGTAACATCTTTAATCAAATTTTAGAATTCAACATTAATTCAATGGCACCATTTATTTATTAATAGACTTGTGAAGGTACCAAGCTAAGGTGAATTAAAATTTGATTTAAAAACTAATATTCATCTAATGGATTTCATTACGTTGATGTGTTATCACATTTATGTGTTATTTAATATAATACAAAGGTAAATAATCACTTTCACAAATGTATTTGTGAATCATTTAATTAGTAGACCCCTTGTCATTACAAGGAATCCTATCCATTCCAACCCATGTGTTTGTGACTTTTGTCCAAATCAACCATTTTTGCATCTTTAGATATGACTATCCTTTGTGACATTTGGTAAAAATGATTAGTAATCACATAAACGATACAAAGTGGTTTGTAGTTGCATATGCAATTTACATTTGTAACTAATGTCAATTTGGATGAAAATGAAAATGAAAAATGCATTTATATCATCCTTTTTAGTGGCATCACAAATTAGATGAAAATGTAGTTGTTTTTGTGACTTAGAAGGTGATTCAAGGGCCATTGGATACCATGTGGCATCTTTTCAACTTGATTTGCAACTATAAATTTTAGTCACAAATGCACATATAATCAAATGTGATAATACAAAATTGGCCAATAAATTTTTTGGATTTAGTGGTTTAATTGTTTTCCCTTAACTTTTTTCAATGAATTAACCATTAAGTGTGTAGTAGGGTTTGGTGGGTTTGTGAAAATTTCAAAAGGCCCATGACAATTAGTGGTAGAAATGGGCCAAGTAGTAAGTATTTTATCATATTGTTAATATGTGATAATGTTTTTGTATTATTTATTTAAGTAATTAGGCTATATAACTTATGTTAAAGTTTAGGTAGTAAGTGTAATTAAACAATTAGATGGGCTATGTAATTAATGTATTAAATAGGCAATAAGTAGGGTAGGTAGTAAGTAACAAATAGGTCATATATATGTGGGTTAAGTAATAAGTAATTTATCATGTCAATATATGTGATAATTTTTGAAATAATTACCATATTAAATAGGCAATGTAATTTATTTAATGAATATGTTAGGTAGTAGGAGTAATTTGTGACCCATTTCATATCACACATTTAAATTACATTTTGTTGGTACAATTATGATTTATTATAACCAAAATTGTATAATATAATTTTTTAAATCAAATAGATGTTTGAGATGTGAAAAAAAAAGTTTTTTTTTACATAATTTTTTATCATAATTTTAAATCAAATCTAAAATATTATATTTGGAAACATAATAAAGTTATAATTCATAAAATCAATTAATTATATGACATTAATGTTATCTAGAAATTAAAATTGATTATATAGATTAATCTTTTTTATAAAAAAATATAGTTAATAAAATAACTTTAATTATATTTCTATTATAATTTTTTTATGATTCCTTTATAAATATTATTTTTTAATAAAATATATATCACACAATTTAATTAAATTCTATTGGTAAAATTATGATATATCAAAAGAAAAATTATATAATATAATTTTTAGAATCAAATGAAGGATTAAGATATGAAATTTATTTATGTATTTGTAATTATATTATCCATTTATAAATCATGTGATTGAATTTAGTTTTTCGACATAATGGTCTTTCAAATGTATTGAATAATGAAATTCAATTTTTTTTTTTCAAATTGATTTATATTTTTGAGAGGAAAATATTATGTTTGTGTACATTATTGGAAAAACCTTAAATTTAAACTTTAATCTTGTCATTTGTACAAAATCATAATAAGATATCAAAGTTCAAAGGTGATTTTTTGTGTAATGTTTGAAGTCAAATAGGTTAAATAAAATGCATGTTACTTTTTTTCCACAAGAAATGGGGCGGCTTGATGGTAAAGGAATTGATCTCCATCCTTGGGGTTCAAAAATCAATGTTCATGAATGGCATGGGTTGTGGTTAATGCTATAATGTTGACCAAATATTCCTTACCTCCATAGCCAAGATAAGTTAAATGCCTACTACATGACCTAGCCTATGTAATGACATGTGTCAACATGATACATGTTGAATTTAATGATATATATATATATATATATATATATACACACACACAAATATAAATAATGCAATTGCATTTTTTAATCATAAATTTAGTTGTATATTTGCAAATTCCTTATAGGGTGTGTTAAAATGAAGCCATGTTTCCCATC
>Ga0116231_10006897_pt1 | contig 21254 bp, 19 predicted proteins | sample S1TSphgellanicum_2_FD_89695 | JGI IMG/M metagenome (GOLD analysis project Ga0116231, IMG submission 89695) | Host-associated microbial communities from peat moss isolated from Minnesota, USA - S1T2_Fd - Sphagnum magellanicum MG | ecosystem: Host-associated > Plants > Peat moss > Unclassified...
CACCCCAAAAAAAAAAAAAAAAACTACTTGGAACATTAGAGTGTCCTAAGCTTCCACAAAAGGAAACAATGTAAAAGGTCAATTAGCACCCAGACTAGTGGTTATACCATGATAAAACTAAAAGACCCCAAATGTTTTTTTTCCTCACTCTAAAACATTATAAATATGTCGCCCCAAGACTAAATCAAAGTCTTAGAGTCCAAATTTTAGCATTTCCCAAGTTAAATATAGCCATTAAAGGACATCAAAATTTCCAGCTAATTAAAAATACAACCACTAAATGTAATAAAATTGAAAATATAGAATGACATGAAATTTTCAAGCTAATTTAGAATATAGACACTAAATGATGTTAATTTTTCAACCTAGTTAGAAATATAGCCACTAAATGTTTCAAGCCAATTAAAAATTTAGCCATGAAATAACATTAAATTCTATAACCCACCATGCACACAACACCCTCTCCCCAAAAGAAAAGCATTAGAGCAAAAGAAATACGAAAAAGGATAAAAGAAAAAAACCAACAAAGTTCAAAAGGGAGAAACGGGGGGAAAGAAAAAAAGAGAAATGAAAAGAAAAGAGAAATGGCTTCTTGAACTTATCCCACAGGTTACTTCGTTTTGACCATGATTAAGTGCTTATCGCAGGTTACTTCTGTAGACCATGGTTAAGTTTACTATTGACTATGGTTAGGCCGTCACGGAGAAGGCGGAGGACGACGACGACGATGACGATACGCGAGTCCTCGTAGTCTTCGCGAGACGCTTCGTTTCAATCACCTGCCGCAGCAGCAGCATGTTCCGAAGCGACAATTCACGCCACCTTTTCTATGCTGTTGCCGTTGTTTCCATCTACATATATGGTTTCGTTGCTGCACTTCGCGTTGCAGGCTTCTTGCTGCCTCAAATCCCGTGCGATTTGGTGCAGAAACGAGTGGGAAAAATGGCCCAGGAGCAACAACAGTAGCAGCAGCAGCAGCAGTGCAGTTAGTTGACGAGAACAAGTCGTTTTGCGTCTGCTTTCTTAATTGTTTCTTCTTCCTCGACTACCTATCTTTTCTTTGCAGACGAACAAACACAAAAAACAAAGGTATGTACCTTCATTTTGGTCAGTTTCCTCAATTCCATCATGGAGTCTGTTTCTTTTTCTTTTTTTATTTTCTTTGTTTTTTATTTTTTCTTTCTCGTCTTTTGTCGATTTGAGATTTGGTTTGGAGCTTCTTCTCTGTCTCTGTGTCTGTCTCTCTCGTTTTAATTGATGATTTGGAGTTTTTGGACACTCTTGTTCTATTCAAGGTCTCAGATGTTTTCAGAGGACGAGTAATAAGTGAGGAGAAGTGTGGATGGAGGGAAAAGACGATACAACATGCTTTGGGATTGCCAAGTGCAAAAGAAGAATGGAAACCGTTTGTGTGGAAGATTCTTGAATTTCTGGATGCTTTTTTTTTGGTCCACTCACAGTCAGTGTAATACCTATTCTTGGCTTCTTTGTGAAAGGATAACAGAGTGTTGGAACTTGTCATAAAAGTTAACCTTTTATGGAGTGTTGTTTGGATTAGAACGGAGGAACAAGATTGACGAATATTGAAGAAATCTGTGAGCACAGAGAGGAAGAAAACAACGTCTTTGTCTTCTTGTAAGGGCTTTTACAAGAAGAACAAGTGAAGGATTATTTCAGAGTCCAGAGTCTTTGTGAGGGTCTTGGACATGAATGGCTGTGAACTGCTTGCTGAAATAGTTTTTTGTATCAAGGAAACAACACATAACGAAGAAAAATCCTCTGCCTTTCTCTCATATTGCTGTGCTATTCTGCTAAAGATCTGCTGTGACTGCACAAAACCTAATTTGCAGAGAGGGCGCGTTTCCAGAACCGTTTCACTCTCTTGTTGAATTGCAAAACCAAGTCCTTTATCCTATTGAGCAGCTTTCTTAAGCTCCTTCATCCATGAAGAAAATTAGGTATTGACACAGAGAGAGAGAGAGTTGCAGTACTACATGTTGTCTCCCTTTTGCTCATTGCACCTTTCTTTCTTGTTTGCTGTGGAAGTTTTTGAAATTGAGGATGTCTTCCAAAGGACATCCCAGTGAAAGTCAGATAACTGATTCTGGTGTGTTTTGTTAGTTTTGCAGAGGGCAGCAGAGTTGGGGAAGATGAAGAAGTCACATGGCCACGCTCAGTGTGGTTTGGTCCTTTTCCTCCTCCTGCATTCATTCCTAGCACCCACAAGTCTTGCAAAGAAGACGCAAATTTCTGGACCAGTCAAGACGGTTGTAGTTTTGGTGATGGAGAACAGATCTTTTGACCACATGCTCGGATGGCTCAAGACCCTGAACCCGGAAATTGATGGGCTTACTGGGACTGAATGCAATCGCCTAAACACCACCATAACAAATTCTGCGTTGGTTTGTGTGTCGGACATTTCAGAGTTTGTGGATCCTGATCCTGGGCACTCTTTCCAGGCTATCCGGGAGCAAATCTTTGGCCAAAATGACACTTCACAGAGACCTGCTCCCATGAATGGATTTGCTCAGCAAGCTGAGAGCATGTCAGAGGGCTTTTCCAAGACTGTTATGAGTGGTTTCAGGTATGCCAGAAACAACATGGTTTTCTTCAACATGCAGATTGTACAATTTGTAATTGCTACACTATGATGTTCTGAGAACAATGGAGGTTGTGATAATTTGTTGGTTTTTGTTGATGAGGCTTTGGCTTTGTCAGAAGAATCAGAACTGCATCAGGAAGAGTGAGGAGAGGTGTAAATCCTTAATGGGTTGTGAACATTGAATCCATCTATCCATTGGGAGGTTCAGAAGACTAAGGGAAAATAGTGTGTTGGAGCAGTTTAACCACTGTGTGTGGTTGTCTGTACAATTGTGAAGCTGTCTAGCAACTACCTCCTAATTTCTTTCAGCCATCATCTGGATCTTGGTAGTGATTTCAAAACACTTGACTCAGTCTGCTACAATTTTAATTAGCTGTACATTGTACACATGTCTGGTGAGAATTCAGAAAGTCAGGAAGCAAAAGAGACTAAGTTTGGGAGTAGAACTTTCATGACACAAGCATTTTTGATTGGCAGGCCTGAAGTTGTTCCTGCATACACAGCATTGGCAATGGAATATGCAGTATTTGACCGCTGGTTTGCATCTGTCCCAGCCTCTACCCAGCCAAATCGCTTTTATGTACACTCAGCCACATCTTTTGGGGCCATGAGCAATGTGAGGAATGATTTAATTGCAGGGTTCCCACAGAAGACCATATTTGATTCAATCGCTGATTCTGGTCATTCCTTTGGTATCTACTACCAAAACATTCCAGCCACACTGTTCTACCACAATCTGAGAAAGCTGAAGTATGTGACCAAGTTCCATGACTACAGTCTCAAATTCAAGCAGCATGCAAGGCGTGGAGTTTTGCCAAATTATGTTGTGGTAGAACAGCGATACTTTGACATGAACCTTCTGCCTGCCAATGATGACCATCCTTCTCATGATGTTGCTCAAGGTCAGGCATTTGTGAAAGAGGTTTATGAGATCTTGAGGGCCAGCCCACAATGGAAAGAAATGCTCTTTGTAATCACTTATGACGAACATGGGGGATTCTATGACCATGTTCCTACACCTGCTGATGATGTTCCTAATCCTGATGGTTTGGTTGGGGGCGCACCTTATTACTTTGACTTTAAGCGACTGGGTGTGCGGGTCCCTACAATCATGATATCACCTTGGATCAACAAGGGCACAGGTATGCTGCTTTTAATCCTTTTTCAATTACCAAGAGAAAGTTGTTTCTTGGCTTTAAGTTTTGTGTTGATCATCATGTTGTTTTTCAGCTCATTTGGCAAGCAATATACTGATCTAATTCTATCTTTGGGACTGGGCAGTTGTGCATGCACCACAGGGCCCAACTCCAAGTTCACAGTATGAGCATTCATCCTTGCCAGCCACTATTAAGAAAATCTTCAACTTGAAGGATGACTTTCTCACAGCCCGAGATGCATGGGCAGGGACATTTGATCACATTTTATCTCAACGTACATCACCAAGGACTGATTGTCCAGGTCCCTTTCTCTCCCTACACCCTCCATAAGTTTAAAATGCTTTGCCCCTCCCAGAACCATATGGGAGAGTAACAGCATTCTATTGGTGGTATCCATGAGATTAGTGGCTTTAGATTTTGAATATTATTTTTCCTTGAGTTGGTTCTGTATCCTATTGGGAAGCTATCAGGACTGTCCATCTCAATTGTGTCTAGCTCACAGGTCTGCTATTTTGTTTGGTTTTTTCTTTGTTACAGAGAAGATTCCAAGCTCACCATGGTCGTTGAGGCACTCACCTGCTGATGAAGGTGCTCCCCTTACAGAGTTCCAAGAAGAGTTGGTACAGTTAGCATCTCAGCTTAATGGGGACCACCGGCACATCAAATATCCCCACCTGGGGAAGTCAATGAATGTGGGACAGGCAAATGCTTATGTCACAGATGCAGTTTCCCGGTTTCTGGAAGCAGGTCGTATGGCTGCAAGATCAGGACAAGACCCTGAGTCGATGGTGGACTTGAAGCCCTCTTGGGTTGGACGGAGGGCAGGCATCTTCAATTCCAAATCCTATGACAGTAGCTGAATCTTCTCCTACTTTGTCTCTGACAGGGGGAGTCTGGGTGCAGCTTCTCTCTGGCTCTCCCATAGATGTGCAGCTTCTTCAGAGGATACAGGTACTACCTATTCGAGTTTCAATATGAAGAACAGAGACCTCTTGAGGTGGAGATTGGCCAGACATGGTGTGTAGGTCCACACCAAAGCCATTTGTAAAATCACGGGCAAAAAAGAAGTCAGTCAGTGTACGAAACCCCATTTGTCAAGGAAAAGTGTTGGTGGGAAATTTATTACCAAGACCCTTGAAGAAGAAGTCATCACTTCTCGGGAACTGGTTTACAAAATGGAAGTGTACCAATATAATCATACAATACTCTTTTTACTTGGGAGATTGGGTTGGGAAGAAGAGAGGTAGAGAAAGAGGGGAGGAGGGATTGGAGTGCAGTGTTGATTATAATCACTGTGGTGTATAGCTAACTTAGTTATGATATGAAAGGAGATTGATTGACAGGGAAAGCTAGAACTAACACCTCTCAGGAAAAAATGGCAGATTTCAGTAAAATATTCAACTTCATTGAAGAAGCTAGAGTTGGGAAGACAGCTAAGCTACTCACCTTACTCCAGGTCTCTCTTTGATTGCTTAAAACTTTGTGTCAGCTACCTTCTTGTATCCAAGAGGGTTAATATTGCTGGATGATTCATCAGATTATGATTCTTTATTGTACACTAAAAGTAAAATATATTAGAGTCTGGTATGAGCATGCTGGATGTTGATTTACAACTTCCTGCTGCTTATGTTCTTTTACTTTTATGGGTTGATTTTGACATAGTTGATTTTGCTGATGGGATGTGGACTTGTGCCTTCTTGTCTGATTTGGCAGAAATTAATTATAAGATCAGATGAAAAGAGTTCTCAGAAATTTCATGAGAATTGTAAAATTTCTGAAGTAGAGTTTTTTCCCAATCAGTTAATTAGCCATGTTCACACCAAGGCCTAGTTAAGTGGAGTGTTCTTTGTGCTCTAATCTTGCCTAGTCTGAAATCCTGAAATCTTGTCTTTCTTTTAATAAGATTCATAATTTTAGTGATGAAAAGTATTGCACATGTCTTCAGTTTCTTTGTGCTTTTTGGAAGTTTCATAAAAATTCAATTAAATCTAGATTTATGTGTGCAGCCAGCTCTATTTCTCTTACTGAAGTTTCCAAATGGCTGAGTTCTTTCTACAAAGCTATTTTTCCTACAGTCAAATGACCTTTGGTGTCAAAATTAACAATGTTCCTCTGTGTTAGTAGTTGGATTCTCAACAACTTTGCAAGAATAGTTGATGTAATAAAACAACTTAACCTTTCAAGATTTAGAAGTTGATAAAACTTCTCCATTCCTGTTGCAGTCTTTTAATTTCTCGACTCTACACACTAAAATTGACCTACTGGATCCTAAAGCTCATATGAAAGTTCTGATCAATAAATTGTGTCATTGAATGTCAAAGCTTCATTGTTTTAATGTTTGGTTGGTTTCAAAGATCTACTTTGAACTTTAGGTTTTTGTGGCTGAAAAATAAAGAAGAGATAAATTTGTTTGAAAATCTTCATAGCTTAAAAGTTGTGGAGGCTTCAAATTTGATCTCTTGGTTGGATTTCTTGCTAGATAATTTGTTTCTTTGTTTTGGTCATTGTGCTTTTAGAGAATCTATTGGTATCCCCGTGGGTACTAACTGTGTGGTCCATTTGCCTAATTCCCATCTCTTTTTTTATGAGTTTGAATTCTTAAAGCGTCTCTTCTTGAAGAATAAGACATGTCTTGTTGTGCTTCATAGATTGTCCCTTGTTTGTCGGTTTCTGGATGATCTTTTTGTTCTTGATTTTCAGACTTTGAGAATTTTATGTACCTAGACCAAGACTCTTTTGTCAGTGGTAGACACCTAAAAACATCTTGTGAGTTGAATTGTATTTCTGAAGGCTTCTCTTGTAAATTCTTGGATCTACCTGTGAAAATGAAGTCCTCAAGATATATCCTATGATATTTTTGACAAACATTCTCAACCATAGTATGTAAGTATTGAAATAATCAAATGTTTCATGTTCTTTCTGATGTCTCAATTATTGCTAATTCGGGAGTTATCAATAGTCAATTTTACAAGTTTTGAGGCTTTGTACTTGTAAAGGGTTCTTTGTCTCTCACATGGTCAATATTATTATCCTCTTGAAAAATAAAGGCTACCCTCTAAAGATTCTATTAAAGAGGACTAGAAGGTTGCTCAATAATGAAAAATTCCTTTTCGTATATTAGAGTATTTTGAGTGATTATATATAAAGCCTTGTAAGTGGGGAGCACTTGGTCTTTGTTCTTCGCTGCTGGTATCCTTTTCTGTGCGTTTTGTCTATGCTACTGTATTTTTGTTTTTTGTTATTTCCTTGCTTTGTTTGTTGCTGGCCAATAGCATGGCTGAGTCTTGCCATTGCTTCTGGAATTGCAACAAAAATTTGATACAAAAGTTAGTGTTCTCACTGGCCTCTCCTCACTGTAAAGAGCTGATGATGAAGTCAACAAGAAAGACGTGATAAAAGAAGTCACCATCATACATGCTTCTGTTGATAGTCCCTGAACAAGTGTTAGACTAGCACTATTGTTAATTCTGCTTTCATGTTTTATTTTGTCTTTTGTTTCTTGGTCCTTCGTTCTCTGTTTAGCCTTTCCTATTCTCTGTTGCTGGCTGAAGAAATGTTAACATCACATTGCTTTTTCTTACTCACAATAATGGAGATTTCTCAATTCTTATGAGATTTAGATATTCCTGTGTCAAATTGACAGAATGTGACATTTTTTCATGTTTCTTTGCCAAAAATTTCATGTTAAATCTTTGATGGGAAACACAAGAGGAAAACAGTTGTGTATAGAAACAGAAATGCACCACAACCTACGTCACTCATGGAAAGTTTAGGATGTGCATGCATTGCTAATCATAACAGTGCCCTGATATATATCCTCCCAATAAAACGCGGCCATCTCTTCCATGATCAAATTCTCTCTTGTCTGCTCATTGTTGCAAAGATTTGCTTTGTCTTGTGTGTGCGTTTGTGTGTGAGTAGACAAAAAACTGTCACATGCCTGACATCCCCAACACCAGCAAACATGTTGTCCTCCTCAACAAAGAAATTGAATACTAAATTACATAAACCCAAATTCCCAGTTACAAGATTAAAGGAAGGCAATGGAGGGGTGAGGAAGAAGAAAGAAAGAGACGCAGCAGCCTGGTCTTTCCTTGTGCCACAAACTTGCTGGCCTTCCTGCAAGCAAGTGTTCCAAATTGCAAATATGGATGATAGCAAAGCTTTGCCATTTGTTTTGCAGAGATGAACCAGGAGGGGATAGATACCACACTTCCAATTCCCTGCAGTTTAGCATTGAGAATGAGTTTCAAAGGTGATACCTACATAGGTAATTCTGTCTCCTCCTCCCCTCATATATGTCTTTGTATTTCCATCACTTGAAGCCTCACCATTAGCGAGCTTTCAATTGTACATACCTGATGATGAATGTGCATATTTAACAGAAGTGGGCTCACACTCAAGCTTGAACATTCTAGTTGAATATTGCAATATGCATTGGGTTCACAACTGACCCATTTCACAATTGAGAGCATGTTTACCAAAAATGTTTGCCAATATTGCACAAGCAAGCATCTAAGTACATATTAAAGGTATAGAGAAAGCCTACCGAATAGAGGAGAATGGCTGTGGCCTCCTCCTGCTGCACCCTGTATGTAGGTATTCTTTTAAGTGCCGACACCACTGGCAACTACTTGGATGCAGTAGTACATCTGCATTCACCACTGGAAAAGCATCTCTAGGAGAGTCGCACAAATCGCTATAAAGAAAAAGGAGAAGGCAATGCATACAGTTGAACTACAGTAGCAGAATAGCTTCCAATAAATTGGGTAAAAGCACAATGTGAAGAAGTAGCATTACCCTTTGTACTGCAGATTTGCTGCAGTTCCATGTTATACACACACATCTGTGACCAGGGAGCTTTCTTTCATTGTTCACCTTACTTGCCACAAATTTGTTGTGTGCAATTCCTCTTACCATAAGAAACATACCTTCCATATCATACCCTAAACTTGGTGTGCCATCACATGCAAGAAGTTCAGTGACCTTCTTCACCAGCAACACATATGGTTGATATCAACTTGGTGCACCATCATCATATGCAAGAAGTTCAGTGACACCCATCAGAACATCCCCCCAGATCGACCAACCAACTGACTGACATCATGAGCTCTCAGAGGAGTACCTTGCAAGTCAGTGGAGGTCAAATGTCAGACATCAAATCAACATACTGAGTTTCTTCTGTCAGAAGACATACTGTCAGTAACTGAAAAGCCATGTTGTTCACCAGCAGAAGCAATCTGGAAGCAAAATCTGGAAGCAATCTGACAAGCAGAAGACAAAATTTTCTTCTCAGGCTGGTACAACTTTCTTTGGACTTGTAGGTACTTAAGAGAACAAACAACAGTAGTGCAATGATCTTCTTGCTTGTTGTTGCTCATCTCCATATCCACCGGTATCCATCTTTCAGTATGCAGAAATTGTACGTAAGCTTCAAGCTTAATAGACCAGAATCTGCAAGCCAAAAATGCTGAATCTAGAAGCAATCTTGAACACAAATACTGAATCAGGAAGCAAATCCATACCAAAAGCAGCACAAATCAGGAAACAGCAATAAAATCTATGGGAAGAAGAAAGCTTGAAACTGGAAGAACGTATTTTTGTCTCGCGTCCGTCACTGTAGCCACGTACATCAACGTTCGTCGAGAAGCAACCGCGAGGCCATGATCAGGAAGAGAATGAGATGGAGCAAGAAGACAACGAAAACCGAACAAGAACTACAAGAACAAGAAGTCGAGAGAGAGAGAGAGAGAGAGAGAAGAGACTAATAAGGAGACTCGCAATTCAGTTCCTTTTCCGATTCTTCTGCGATCGATTGCGAATTATTCTTGTCAGACGAGATTTGTGTGGTTTTTTTCTTATGTCATAGTTCTGCTGTGACGGAGCGTAACGGAGAGAGTACACCGCAAGCATGGGGAACGTCTTCGCGAAGAAGACGAAGGTCACGGATGTGGATCGAGCCATTCTTGCTCTCAAGACACAGCGCCGCAAGCTCTCGCAGTATCAGAAGCAGGTGAGGAGGAGCAGGAGTTTTTTCTTCTTCTCCTTTCTTCTTCTTGCTATTGTATTGCTCCTCCTGCAATTTCTGCTTTTTTTTGGGTTGTCGAGCTTCTTGCGTAAGCCTTGTTTTTGTTGCAAGTCTCTCGTGTTGACGGTGATCAGCAGCACCGCCACCACCACCACCACGGCGGATTCTAGTCCCGGACCGTTTGTGGGTGTGTGATCCGTTTTCGTAGAGAGAAAGAATCGATTAGGGTTAAAGAATTTGAGAAATGGAACGGTTTTGTGCAATGTTTTTTCTTCTTTTCTTACAAGAAAGATTGTAAAGTTCTTAAAGTTCTTTCTGTCACAAGCTTCTTCTTCTTCTGTGATTGAGCCAAGGACTCCTTTACAATCTTTTTTGTTGTTTTGTGTTTGGTTTTGTGGTGTATGCACGGGTTGCAGCTTGAAGCGGTGATAGAAAGAGAAAAAGAAGTGGCAAGAGAGCTGGTGCGCGAGAAGAGGAAAGAAAGGGCGCTGGTGGCATTGAAAAAGAAGAAAGTGCAAGAAGATCTGTTGAAGCAAGTTGATGTTTGGCTTCTGAATGTTGAACAGCAGGTGCAAATTCTTCTTCTTCTTCTTCTCTTCTTGCTTGATGATATCAATCAAAGTCCTCTTCTTTCTTCCTTGATAGTGTTCTATCGAACTTCTGTTCTTCTTTGCTTGATAATGTCCATCACACTTCTCTTCTTTCAGAGAAGAGACATGATTTCTAAGGCATGAAACTGTGGTGAGCAGTTGTCGGATATTGAAATAGCCAGTAAACAGAAGGCGGTTTTTGAGAGCCTGAAGACAGGGCAAAAAGCCATCAAGCAGCTGCAGAGTGAAGTCGATATAGAAGATGTAAAGAAGCTCCTTGATGATTCTGCGGAGTCCAAAGCCTACCAAGATGTATGTCTGCCTTCCTTCCTTCCTTCTGTGCCTCTTTGTTTTTCAGCCCTATCTCTCTCTCACTCGTGCAGGATGATCCTTCTTCCTGGGGAGACATTTCTTGCACTGTCTACCCATCATCCTCAGCTCTGCTGATGAGCTTGAGACTGTCATTACGAGCTATTTTGTTTTTGTGGCTCTCCTAGAAATCAAGAGCTTCTTTTTGGAAGTTTTACATTCCATTTTACATAGTGGGATTTTGTTGTGGTATCTTCTATTATGGTCTATTTATCTGAACATTCGTAAATTTGGTTGGTTGCAGGAAATCAATGCTGTCTTCAGCGAACAACTCTCTGCTGAAGATGAGGAAGCTGTTTTGGCAGAGCTTGATGATCTTGAAGAACTGGTGAGAGTTTTGCAAAATGCGATTACCATTTCCTTTTCCACCCAATGACCTGGTTTTCTGGTCATGTTGATCCCTTTGTTTCTGTTTTCTTCTTCCTTCTTTGCTTATGTTATTGAATTTCACTCTCTATTTGTTGTTCTCTTGTATTGAAAATGGAGATGGTATTGGTGTCAGTTCAATCACCACTCCTATCAAAAAGGTATCCTATTGTGTGAGTAGAGCTAATGCAGTCATGTTTCTGCTTGCTTCAGTTGGCACTGGAAGACATGCCAGATGTACCTGTGCAGGAATCAGCAACGGTGCAGGAAGATATCAAGGTGAACCAGGAGCCAGTACGAGCAAAACCTATCAAACAGGGCATTGCAGAGCTGGCTGAGGGACCAGACAGATCAGTCAAGGCGACAAAAGCTAGCACGACCAATGATTCTGCACAAGCAAATGAAGATGCTGCCCTTGAAGATGAGGTGCTGGATCTTCCTGATGTTCCCAAAGTACCAGTTGAGAGAAAGCAGGAAGAATCTCCTGCAAGGTTCAAGAGCAATTCAAGAGGTATGTCCCTAACACCATAAGGTTTTCCACCAATCTGACAGCTTCAAGATGTGTAAGAATAGGGCTGTAACTGTTTGGGGAAGTAAGAGGAATGTAAGTTTGACAGGCAAACCATATCATCTGATGCTGAATTTTTGGCTCACCTTGCACAATTGCAGAGAAGGAGGAGCCTCTTCCAGCATAGAAAGATGGGCTGCATATCTGCTGGACAGAGAGCAAACATCCAAAGTAACTAAAGTAGAGCAGAGTTATTTGATCATCTGAAATAGCATTGATTTGAAAAAAACAAATTGTGACACATAATACAGCTTGACATCCTTGATTGATTGAAGAAATGGGCATCAGGGCAAAACATTCATTTTCTTCTCTCAGATTGTGTTTTGCCTGTAAGAGGCAATAGACCTAGACTGTTTAAAAGTGGTTCTAGACTTTTTGGAACAGTTTGTGTTAAGCCCCATCCAACAACACCAGAAAAAAGTGGGAACTACTAACACCATGGGGGTTTCTTGGAATCCGAGGTGAGGTACTTCTTCAGCACCTTCTGGTATTGGTTGTAATATTTGAGACTATTTCAACAACAGACATCTCATTTTGTCATGATCCAAGGACAGAGTATGTGCATGTTTTCTTTAAACCCCCCTGGTCTTTTGTTCAAGATGCAACATGTGCTCTATTGATGCGAGCTGATGAATTATACGTTTGGGGGTTCTGTGATTGAGCAGAGCTAGGGAGGGTTAGCAACGGAGTGTCAGTATAAATTGTTTAGTGGATTGCACAATTTCCTTTCTGTTAAAATCTGGGTACAGGTGATGTAGAGCTGTTATATTACTATTGTCAATATAGATTGTTCAGTGGATCATGAAATTTCATTTCTGTTTCAACCCATGTACAGGTGGTGATGTGGGGAATTTGTTGCTAATTTGGAGCTCTGACTCCATATGTCACTCTTGAAGCATGATTAAGGGTTCAGATGGTACATGCATAACTGTGTATATTTCCATGCAGTCACACAATTCTGCCAGAACAGGCCTTGGATGAGGCCACATGTGAAGTGGGGCCAGCCTCATGCCAGTGATGATGGTACATGGGAGCTGGTTTAGGGGAGCAGCTTTTAGGTTCCATTAGGCGTCTTGTCTTTTTGGATGATGAAACCAGGAAATGGTTCCGACCTATATTATGTCAAAACCAGTTGATGTCTCACTGTCACAATTTTTATGTTTTTTACTTGTACATCATGTTGTTTCTTGCTGTTTTGAACGTTTCATTGTCTTTTCATTTTCTTTGCTGGAAGCAATTGCATTAGAGGAGGAGGAAATGAGCTTTTGATCTGTGCCGTTAGTCCAGGAAAGCAAGAAGAATCATAGCCTGTGAACCAATTTCTTCTTCACCAGAAGGAGGAAGGGAAGAGCTTTGATCTGTTTTGTTTTCTCTTCAAGATCTAGGGATTTGCTTTGATCCAGAAAGCTTGACTTGAGAAGCAAAAGAGCTTATTGGAAGCATTGACATTGTTTCAAAGAAGCGAATATTTCTATTGGTTTTGATCACATTTTGGGAATTCTGTAATTCACTTGCGAGCGTCTGGGTTCAGGTAGTTGCAGACATAAGCAGGGACAAGGTTTGTGAGGTGTTTCTCTTCTCATCTGGGGGCTGGTGGTAATCAATTACTTCTGTCTGGTGAGGGGGAATTGGTTGATTACATGCATAGCATTTTTTGTAGCAGGGTTTTCTGCAGCAGTTGTTTCAAATTGCCTTATCTGTGTTGCACATTCCTCCTGCTGCTTTTCTGCAGTTCAGGTGGCTTGTGGTACTTATATCATTGGTGCTTTTGGTCATGAATGAGCTGTCTTTGTGTTATCAAGGATTAGGATAAGGCATAGGTCTTCTTTTGAAACTGGATAGTGTCCTTGTTTATGCAGTGCACTTAATTCACTGGCAGTTTCTATGGAAGCATGGACGTATGAGTGCAATGGTACTTTTAAGTGCTTTTCTTTTGCTCCTCTCCCTTGGCAATTGCAAGTTTAGTCATGATCTTTTGTTATGTTTAGCTTTAGATTGACCTTGCATTTGCATCACAGGATCTTCTGATTAGAAGCTAGGTTTACTGTTTGGGTTTCTACAGTATTGACAGTGCCCTTGGGTGATGCAAACCTAGGGTTACAAGGATGTGCTTTCATGTGGTTCCCTCCTCCATGTCCATACCCTAGTATCTAATTTTCTCACTCTTGACATTGCATCTATGTCATTACAATGATGTGGATACTCTTGTTTCACTGGATAAGGGAACACAGAAGGAACTGCACAAACATAAAGACAAAGAAGAAGGAAAAGGAAAAGGCTACTGACTTGAATGGAGATGCATTGGCAAAATATTGAGACGATGATACAACTCTAATGAGGTAATCCTTTTAACCATGGCCCTCCCTTTCTGTCTTGCTAACTGCTGGTTTTTATGCAACTGTAACATGTATTTACAGCTCTTCAAACTCAAGCAGTTCTGGTGGTATGCCTGCAGGAGTTCTCATCATGATTTGCTTCAATGGATTCAGACATAGTAATTGCCACATTGCAGACATTGGCAGTATTTGTGGAAAAACATGTGCAGTCAAATCATGTGATGTGGTGGCATGAAGATGCAGCCCTGAATGCTCACCTTTTCTCTTTGTAACATGATGGGGGGGTGAAGATGAATGGTTAGGGTTACTGGCTTGTGCTATGGAAAACAGTTGTAATTTCGATGCATGTAAACTGGGGGCTGCCCTGCATTTTGAATTTTATGCAGAGGGTGATGCTTTTGACAGCTGTGATGACAGAAAGGTGTCCAGACCTCAAGTCATTCACATCCCTCAGCTCCACATGCAAAACAGAAGGGGACCGTCAGTTGTTGCATAGTTATCTGACTGTTATTAGCACAGGTGGCCATCATGGTATTCTACCGAGCCTCATGCAGAAAACTATTGGCTCCATTACAGATAGTACTATGGGGTATTCAATAATACCTTTTGTTGAGGCTCTTCTTGTATCTTCATCAACAGGTTATGCTGTATTAAGGGAAGGTGGTCTGATTCCAACACTCCTACCTCTTCTCAAGGATATGGACCCTGAGCACACTTGTCTTGTCAGTGCAGCAATGCACATTCTTGAAGATTTCATGGATTATAGGAACCAGCTGGTACATTGTTTCGAGATCTTGGTTGACTGAATGACACACTCTTGTTAGACTGAAACTGGAAGTGGCTTATGTGGAAAAGGACTCAGCTGCATAGGGCAGAGGTTCAAGTGGCCACCAAGGGAAAGGCCCTGGTAGTGGAGGATGAGGATGTGGCATTGCAGCAGCTGGGGGCCAATCAGACACCTTAATTCCCTACCCTAAAAGGCTTCTTCTCAAAGCTTCGTGCTGTTGCTCTAGGAATGTATGCCCCGGGCAATAATACTGCACGGCTTCATGGGTCAGAAGAGAGTGCATTGCCCGCTTGTCTCTCTGTTATCTTCAGGCATGCCGATGAATTTGGAGGTGTCTTCTTGTTGGCTGCATCAGTTATCAACAGGGACCCAACATGCTTCTCTGCTGTTGATGCATTGGATCATCTATGGTTTTCATAGAAAAGAAGGGGTTCAAAGCTTTGCTTCAGGTGTAAAGCCTCCCACATTTGCCTGTCTCATTTTGTGGTTAATCTACAGGCCATAACATATCTGTCTTGTTTCAAGCTTTTACCCCACATCAGTCTGTCGCACTGACACAGGCAGTGTGTGGAGGCCTGACAGAGCATTTGAAGGTGACAGTTGGACATTTGAAACTTGTGTGTGGGGAGGAAGTTTTTGGATTTGGAGAGTGGATTGCAGAGTAAGATGGCACACTCCCTTTTAGGAGCAGAATGCAATCTTTCTGTATCTGCAGTTCTGGTAAGGAGCTCATCCTCATTGATAGCTGAGTTGGGCTCACCAACCTCTGAAGTATTGACTAGTAACAACAAGGTCCAGACAGAGGTTGTTTGGCAGATCTCAATACTGGATGATGTCAAGTCAGACATAGAGGAGGTGATGGACGGGTTGAGCTGCAGCACCACTCTGAGTGCCAGTTTGGGTTCTGGTTCAAGGCTATGAGAAGATGACGTTTATCTAGTTGTCAGATATCTGAATGTGGCACAGTTGCACAACATCCCATCATCTCATTGTGGAGTAGAGTGTGATTTCCTGCCAATGCTTCATAGTGCAGATGATTACCTTCATCAGGCTCACAGAGACCAGGCAGCAAATGCAGCAACTCTGACCCCAATGGCATGGATGGGGCAACTTGTGTGCCGTGCAGAAAATGTCTAGCTTGATCTTGAGGCTGGCCAATGTTGCTGAGCCTACTACAACAGAGCTAGCAAAGTAAAAGTCTCCGGAAATGTTGATTTATGAGACAATGAATAGGCTGACGGCAGCTGCTTGTGGTCTGTATATAGCCTTGGGTAAGGCCATGGTTGTCCCATCTCAGTGGTGTGATGATACTGTAGCCTTGTGTCTGGCTGCTTAGCAAGAGTCCAGCTGCAAAGATGCTAACCTGAACCTTGATGGGGATGCTGTCCTATCTTGGTCAGAGCCTGCTGTTTCAGTCAAGTGCGGATGCCTGGACAAGGCTGTTTGGTGGACCTGCAACATGTTGGTAGTAAACAATCTTGCTAGGCATGGGGGTATCAAGCAGATTTTAACAATGCATATCAGTGCAAGGAGCCCGTTATTGTGGACTTGCCACAAAGGTCAGGGTATTCTTTGATGGAAATGGTGAATGTCAAGGCAGCTCAGGTTTGCAAGGAGAAATGTGAGTACAACTCATGGCTGTTGGATATGTTGCAAAATCACACTTGCCTATTCTGAGCATTTTGTCACTTCCTCATGCTGGACCCACCCCCCAGCAACAACACCACAGATCAGCATTCAACCTGTATCAGGTGGGTTGCTTGGATGCTCCAGTGAAAGGTCCTGATTATGCAATACAGGTCATTTCTTAAGCAATTTTGAATGGATTGCAATTCTATGAAGTGCTACAAAGAAGCATGTTGTGAGTCTCCATGCCCCATCTCTCATGACAGATTAGAGAACTTTAATAGCTTATTTGCACATAGTTGGTCCACTTTGCCACATAATGCAAATTGGTTATACTCATCTATGTGCAAAATTCCAATGTTGGCATGTTAAAATGTGATATGGTTACACACTAACAATGGCTTTATGTTTTGCCTTGCTTCGAATTATAGCTCAATATGAATATAACATATCATGGATGAACTTCATCCTCCATTGGTGATATCAATTTGTTAAGTTGATTTTGTTGTAAATTTGGAAGACTGTATAAAAGGATGTTAATTTGTTCTCTGATGTAAATGGGTAGATTTTATTCAATGAATTGTTAAAAATTGAAATAACTTACATCTTGCCCAAATGTGATGAGTGCAAATTTGAAATTGTGATTAACCATTATGCTATTGATAATTGGCTTTTTCGGGGGAATTATGGTCATGACTTCATTGATATTGGGATCTTTTTGAAATATATTTAGTGTTTTTGTTCATCTTGTTGTATTTTATGCATGGTTGGGTTGATGCTTAAGTGTACTATGTTGGAAGTTTCCTTCTAAGTTGGCGGAGAAGTCATCTTTCTTTATAAACTTTTTTCCTCCTCTTTTTTCTTCCCTTTATTTCTCCTTCTTGCAAATTTCAACAATTTTTCTCTTAGCTTCACCATGGATGAAAAGCATAAAGTCCCTATTTGCCTCATCTTCTTCAAAACTTGCCTCCATTTTGTCTTCCTTGTTTTCACATCTTGAGAAAGGACATCCATCCGATAGTTAAAAGATTGAAAAAAATATATGATGAAATTCATGGTACGAACTCTTGGGCAAAATCCAAGAAGTTAAGTCTTGATTTTTGCAAGGATTCCTTTCTGTAAACTTGCCCAAAAAGTGTAGTGCCAAAACAACACCACCATGCAAGGGTTGCCACCTTGTATGTTATTGAAGTTTTGGGGTTGGGTCCTCTAGTTTAGAGCCAATGGGTCTGGTCGGTTTGTGGGCCCTAGTGTAAAGTTGGTCTCAGTCTTGACAACAACCTTTCCAGCAAACTGAACATGAGCATAACCTTAAAGCTCTGGTGGAGATGGCCATGAACCTACTAAAGTTCATGTGTGCAATTTAGTGTGCAAAAAAGCTTGCAAGTGTAATGCTTTGAGATGATGAGAAAAGTTTCGGTAATCAAAAAGACAGCCAATTTTAGAATGGCCATTTTGCCATGAAACTCGTGTATGCAAAAGTGCAATTTTATGAGTTGCACTAGTGAGAAAAAGCTTATAAAAGTGACCTTGAGAATTTTATTTCATAGAACACCCCTAATTTCATGTCAAATTTTGAGCTTGATCTTTGCTAAAATGTTGTACCACTCTTTGAAGAAAATAATAATAATAATAATAATAATAACAAAAGTGTAGCAGCTGTTACATGACAACATTATTTCATTTTCTTGTTCCTTTCAATCATCCTTCCAAAAGACCACCCTTCTCATGGTATTGCTTTTGTGCATGGACTCTCATCAAACTCATAGGGAACGTGCGGCCTGGCTTTCTTTTAACAAGCAGCTCATCACATAATGGCTATGCCCTTTATGGCAGGTTCAAACTTCAAACCCAGAAATAATTCCTTTACCAAATTAAAATTTCTCCTATAGATAGATCTATACATTTTTATGGAACATGCCCATTCATCATATGCGCATACAATACTCCAGATGTCAATTGCACATTGGGCCAAGTTCAAGCCCCCTCCCAAAAAAAAATTATGCCCAAATCATAACCCAATGCATATAGTCTCTTCCCTATGAGTAAAACCAACAAACACACAAATAATGACCTACAAAATGATGTGCTTGGAGTGAATGATTCCAACTTTACAAGTGAGTAAACCTGACTAGTGGTGTATTTGACAAGTGTATGGAAGACAATCTGTTATGACCCTGATGACATGGGGTGGTTATTTGCTATGCTAGCATCCCCACCGGTGCTCAACATTAATATCAGATGTAGAAAAGTCAAAACATGCCGGTTTAGCTCAGGAACGTGGCTTTGCTACAATTTGCTTAGGCTGGTAAAAAGGCCCAGCAACGCCATGTAGCTGGTAGAAGAGAAGAGTGTAATAAATATGATCCGATTGCTGCTCCCTGTTTCTGATTGGTCAAACATAATGATTGGTCCAAGTGGTTTGCAACCAGTAGTTCTCACATATTTGCTGTCCGAGTTTCACTTTTTATGGGTGGGGTTCCACAACAGTAAATAACCCGGTGGGGATTCTGTTAGCTTACCGTTAGATATACTAAGAAGCTACATGGAAGTGAATTGGATTGGTAGCAAAGTCACCTTTCCAAGTGAAAATCTCATTGCAATAATATGATGTGGATTCCTGGTGGACTAACTAGGATGTGTTGACATGAAAGCCACCCAAGTACTACTCACTATTCCAACTTCATTTAATGTGATCAAATAGTGATAGTTTGGAGAGTGTTTCCATGTTTTACAGTTTTTCACAACTTTAGATAGGAATCCATAGCCATTGAGGTGCTATATAATTGGGTGTGGATGAAAGCTGGCAGCTTTCATCCACATCCAATTATTGCACCTAAAAGGGTTAGAAGTTGTCACTTGAACTTGTCAATTGTTGGGGATTGTGCACTATTCTTGTGGGTGAGGGGCACCCACCAAAGCATCTGACAAAGCACAGTAAAATACCTAGTGTGGGTCATTGAATCCACTCACATTTTACCCTAGTTGAAACAAAGCAAATGTTGGAAGTTGTAAAAAAATTTACATTATTTTTAGAAATGTTGGAAGAAATTTCAACAAGTTTTTTTCTCAAAGATTTTTTTTTTTTGGGTGAGTGAAAATGAAGCATTTTTTGGAATATTCTTGAACATTTTATTTGTTGAAATGAAATCTTCAAAATTAAACAATTATTTCACAGAGACCCAATGCATGTGCTATTCACTTATGGTATGTGTAAACTGTGAATCCCAAACATTTATATGGCCAGCACTGAAAATAATAGTGGGTAATTGCCCTACTATCATGGCCATGGATTTTCTTTTAAAGTCGATTTTTTGATGTGGCCACACTGGCCATCCATCCACAAAGACGAATTAGCCAAATTCAAGAAAATCCTTCTATATTTTGGCTATCTTATGGAACATTTTCTAAATATGGCAAATTCAGTCGAAGGACAGCAAATTCACAAAAATTCCTTTATATGGGTCTGACTGGAATTTTTTTCTGGGTTGCCAAGTAGCAAAACTTGGCCCCCAAAAAAAACCATTGATTGCGGCAATACATCCTTTATATTACCCATCCCCTTGCCCTTTGTGGGGGGAGAGGTGATGGGGAGGAGGGTTGTGTGGGATGAGAGCATCACATGGGAATGATGCCGAGGCTGAGCAGTAAGTCAGCTTTTGCAAGAAAATATAGCTTGGGAAAAGCAAGAAAGAAATGCTAAATGTGTCTTAATTTTTTTTTAATTTTTAAAATTTTTAATTTATAAAACTGGAGAGTATGTTTAAAAAATTGCTTGGTAAATTAGCCAACTAAGTAAGTGGGCCCCCTTGCCTTTGGGATAGCTTCTAGAAACATCCCAGTATAATGGTTTCTTACACTTGAAACCAGATCCCCATGGCCTACAAACAACAAGAAACAACACTGGGTTTGGATGAAGTGTCTTTTGCTTGATACCAAAGCTGCTTCAGCTCCTTTTCCCCCACCACCCATGCTTGTCAGAAGTGTCTGAAACACTTAAGAACCATCATCAATGAGGTTAGAATCCTCCAGCATAGAAGTGCAAACAAAAACCCAAAAAAATTGGTGCATGTCTAGAGAAGGTGACAAGTTGATAACCAATTTTCCTTTCCCAAATGGGTTGTAGGTAGAGAAGGTGTTTACAAGTTGCCTAGTTTGAACCCCGTGCCTAATGCACAGGTGTGTGTATTTGATGATACATATTACAAAATTACAATTACAAATTACATTTCCAAAACCTCTTTATATACGACATTCCACATGTATCCATCAAGACCCTGGCCGCTGAAAATCTTGATGTTTGCACTGCTTGTGACCTGTGACATAGCACATACAGCTGACCATGGGAATAGACCGGATTGGCAAATATACCCCAACGTTGTTCAACTTGTAAGTAAATAGTAAGTTACTTATTTAGTAGGTATCAATCTGTTGAAAATTATTTCTTTGTTTTTGTATGTTGATAAGTTCCACTATCCAGACCCCCCTCCCTGTTCATAATGGTTAGGGTTTCTGGTGCAGCTAATTTTCACATGCATCATAATAATACCTTTGGCATCCAGCATATTATTATTATTGGCAAAATTGTTTTTCTGGGCAATCTGATCATTGCAATTCCCAATATGTCTATTAAGTTTGTGTGCTAAAATGGCAACTGACATCCATTGCCAATATTATTATGGCAAATGCAAGCCTTGAAATTGCCAATATCTAATAAAAGTGTGTTTAACGGCTGCTCACTCTGGCATCCATTGAACTATAATAAAAATTATGGCAATGTAAAAAGCATTGAAAATTTCCAATATTCTAAATAAAATTTCAAAAA
>Ga0116231_10006898_pt1 | contig 21252 bp, 15 predicted proteins | sample S1TSphgellanicum_2_FD_89695 | JGI IMG/M metagenome (GOLD analysis project Ga0116231, IMG submission 89695) | Host-associated microbial communities from peat moss isolated from Minnesota, USA - S1T2_Fd - Sphagnum magellanicum MG | ecosystem: Host-associated > Plants > Peat moss > Unclassified...
TGCCAGTTTGACTCCCGGCCCTTCTTTTGCCCATAACTTGGGCTGCAGATGTCCGAATTGCCAATGCGAGGGCATTTTCGATATCTAAGTTTCAAGACCTTTCCAATGACACCAAGAACACCCCAATACAAGGTGTTTTGCCCCTTGCTGTCGAGCTCTGAACATTCGGGAGCCCCGGAAGACTCCCAACCTCCAACTTTTCCAAGTGTTGGGCTTCACCCCCACACTTGGCCAAAGTGGGGTTGCGACATTTTGGGCCTTTCTGTCGAGCTCTGAACATTCGGAAGTCCCGGAGGACTCCAAACCTCCAACTTTTTCAAGTGTTAGGTTTCATTCCCACACTTGGCCAAAGTGGGGTTGCGACACCTATCATCATTGTTGATTTGACTCCCACAAATATGGTGCAACAAATATTGACAATGACATCACATGTAGCAATGATGGTTGCTTAAAATAAGACACAATCAATGAGCAAACATTAGTGTTGCAACCTTAACCTTGGGCTCGCGACCAAGGCAAAGGCTTACAAGGTTGTGGGCCAAGAGGGAAGCCCGGGGTCACATCTCATTTCTCGGGAGTGCAAAAGAGTGTGAGGGAATGAACCCTCACATTCCCAAGTGAACTCCCATTTTGGGAGTTGGAGTCCCAATGAACTCCCAAATCTTTAGAAGGCGATTGCAAGGGTCAAAACCCATTGGATTGAAAAAATATTTATATGATTGAAAAGCTATTAAAACTTAGATGTCTAAAATGGTCTCACATGACCCATTTGGACATCTAAAACACAAGTTATGGCCAAAGGAAAGGTCGGGAGTCAAATTGGTAGTTTGACTCCTAACCATTAAAAGTCAAGAATCGACCTGATTTCCTTAGGTGTAGGAGGCATGCAACATACCGTTGGAAAGCTCTCGACGAGGGCTACAACTTTGCTTCAGACCTGATTTCAATCAGAGGTTTGCACACAAAGTTATGGGGTCCCAAAGTTACAAGAGTTCCGGGACAAAATGCCATTTGGATGTGGGCCTCATGGAGAGACACAAAGTATACTATAGGGGGGAAGGTGGTGGCTTACCCCAAGTCTGGGTTGTGGTGAGTCTATGAATCCAAGTTTGCCCATGACTCGTCCTAGCACCAAAAGTGCTCCAGCTATGCACTAACCAACTTATTGGTTGGTTTGTGTAGGTCTGTGTGAATGATTGAAGTGCTTGTTAATCTTTCTAGTCCCATCCCGGAGCTTCAACATGCCCCTCTACCCTTGAAGTGCTGTGAGCCAAGGAGCAGGCTTCAACTTCCTACTCTTCTGTTGTTTTCATCTTAGACTCACATTTGAGTCTCTTGAGGAGATTAGGAGTGTGTCAATTAGGCAATGATTTCATTCCCCTTGCCGTTGAAACATATGGGTGTTTTCATTCTTGTTTTGATTCATTTTTTATTACTTGTGCATAGACCATTATTGCATGTCATCAATGATCTTCATTAGTCCCTTTGATGCTTGTTTCTTACTATAGATAGCGTGTGTCCATAGTCCTACAATGTGCACAAGTCATAGTGATTCTTCAACGAGTTCTTGCACTTGGCTGGGTTTTTCTTCTTATTTTACAAAAGAAACTCAATTATTGTAAATGTTAGGATGTAAGCTAGTGGTGAGTAATATTAACGAGTAGTTTGAAGTTGCAGGTTGAAATCTGAGCAGACTATAGGAAAACTTTTAATAAATATAAAATATTTAATTACATCAGTTTAAAATTTTGATTGATGGACGAAACAAACTGCTCTGAACAATGCAGAACCATGCATGCTCCAAAAATAGCCAGGACAACGCACTGCACAAAAGCTTTTTAACAACACATAACCATGCATGCTCCAAACATAGGTCTGGAAAGTGCATTGCACAAAGCTTGTTTCTGCTGGGTAGGGGGAGGGGCGTTAGGCTCCCGCGGATTTGATTTGTCATCGATTGATGTAAATATCACTGCAAGTGGAGCATTGCCACGAGGTGGCCCAGTTTTTATGTCTGGAGATTTTGAAGATTTTCAGTTTCCAGATGAAGAGACTATTAAGATTACGCCGGTGCTATCCATCTTTCTAGATTCAACAGTTGATAGGTAGAGCTCACACAGTGAGTTCCAACTTCCCAGTGCCCAGGCCCCAGTGCCGACTACAATGGCACCTGTCTCAATGCTACATCCAGGGCACTGCAAGTACCTAGCAGGCCATGGAACGAGTGACTAATTCCTTCTATAATGATGATTTATGGCTTGATCTATATGATCATTGATGACCATACTTTTGATATTGTTCGCCTATCCTCAGCACTCTGTCCCAAGGGTATACAGCAACCAGATGCGACAGCCTCGCTACCACCAGGCTGGGTGGTAGCGAGACTGATTTCCTGCTGCCTGGCCCAGAAAACTGCCATATCCCCTTGGGACATAGTGCCAAGGAGTGCCTGGCCACAGCCTTCCTCACAGCCTCATCATAAGTCACAAGGAGCCTCACAATCCAGTTTATACCTGTGTTGGCTAGCTATTGCTTTTTGGCAGTAACAGACTACAAATAGTTTATCAAAATAAAATAAAATAGAACCCTTCGATTATCAATGTTGAAGTAATACCCTTGATTATCAAATTTGCTCAGTTATTTGTTTTGGTTATTAATCATCAGTTGTGCATAAGGGTTGGTTTTCAAATACTCAATTGAGAATTATTTGAGATAGTGTCAATTATAATTTTTTTAAAAAGAAAAATATTTATTAAAGAATTTTTATTCAAATTTTCCTGTTTTTCTCTTGTCTATCATAAACATGTTTAGTGTTTAGGATTGATAACCTACCTGGATGATAACCAGGTCATCTGGGCCTGGTAGGTTACTAATACTTAAAAATTCAATAACAACTGAGTAGGTTATTTAGTGGTACTCCAAAAACAAATACCCGGCTGATAGGTTATTGATACTTGGCTCCTGACCCAGCTGGTTACCGCGGTCAGAAAGCAATAACATTCCAACCATGGTTTTGTTAGTGACCAAGAGTTGCCAAATTTCGACCTATATTTGGGTCTAGCTACTACACTAGAATTTTTTTACAGAGACTTTTTGAAGGCAAATTTGCGAGATGGCTCCATCAGTGACCTCCTTTTTCTGCTTTTTCGCCAGACTCACAGTATAGTATACGGTATAGTGTATTATACTGTGAGTCTATAGTATACCACGGTTTCTAGACTCTAAATAGGTCTGCTGGCATTTTATTGGGTTGCCTGCTGAGGCATAGTGTCACCATTAAAGCAACTTGGCAGAATCCTTGAAAAAAAACCTTACACGGCATTTGATCAGTTAATCTTGCATAACTGAGACCGTAAAGCACTGCTTGGATTTTTCATTTGTATTTTCAGCTCCCTTATTTGCCTGAAGAAACCTGTTCCAGCAAGCAGGATCTCCTGCAGTGGAAGTTACCAACCAGGCTGTACTGGGATCTTCTGACCAGCGGAAGGTGGAAAAACCCCAGCTCTGCTTTACTTAGGAAAAGGACCTGAGTACACGCCCTTCCGTGATTGTCGACCTGTTCCCTCAGCCTACCGGCCTCAAGCACAGATCTCAAATCACGAAAGGGCCTGTACTCAGGCCCTTCTCCTATACTAAAATTCAGGGGGGAAGTGTCTAGTACTTAGGACACTTTAGTAGTACGGAGCGTGCAGTTGGAGGATCGAGAGAAAGTGTGTAAAGTAGCGCTAGAGTAGCGCTGGGGAATCTTGTTAATCCGCAAGTTGGTAAGTTAATAAGCCAGCACGCGGCCTAGGCTGTGAACTAGCTGACAAGAATACAGACGGTGGTCGTCGACTACCCTTTGGGTAGTTCGACTGTCAAAGGACAAGAGGAATCACGGTAACTATGTTTGGACGCCGCTTTTTGAATGTCATAACACCGCATGTCAGGCTTGGAAACTCTTTTGCCCTAATTGCTATTTTGTTTTTCTATCTCTTATTTGAAAGATCAAGCGCCTCGATTCAAGCCGACACTAGTCTTTGGGAAACGCCCATTTAGTTGCTTGTACCATTGTCATCACACTAGCTAGCACCTAGGCTAGTCCTCTCCCTATGTAGGCACCAGCAGCGTCGCTGATTCTTGAAAGAGGTGGTGGGTCTGGATCATGGTTGTCCGGTTCTTTGATTTCAAAAGGAACCTTCTAGCTCGGTTCTAACTTTTCTTTGCTTTTTCTTTTCCTTTTTTGGGTTTGAGATGAAACTTTGGGTCTGGTCTTCAAAACCAAAGAACTGGTCCATGAAAAACCAAAAAAAAAACCTGACCTACAACCTGGACCTGATCTTGCTGAAATCCAAGAACCTAGCAACATTGGTCTGAACTCTAGACTGGTCTAATAACTTGGGCAATTCTCAAATGCCAATGGGCATGCAATTTAGATCATATTAAATCTTACCTATGATGGAGGTTTGGCACCAAACAAATTCACAATAAAGTGTAGCCGGACAAAAGAATTTTTTTTTGCCAGTACTGTTGAAAATCAAGCTCCTTGTGAATTTTTTAAAAAAAAATTCACAACCATTATCAGATTACTATTATAAGTACACAACACAAGGTGTATTTTGCATTCTCGTTCCTCAAATATTGAAATTCTGAAAATTTAAAATTGAAGCTGTTGAATCTCAATTTTCTTAAATAAATAAAATATTCGGCAAAGAAGTGCCAATTATTGGTCCCAGGTACAGTAATAACTTAGACCAATGCCAACATGATCATAATTTGACAATCAGGAATCACTGAACATGCACGACCAGCTATACCAGTGAGTAGCATGCAGATTATTGTGGATGTGCCAGTTTTTTTCCGTTCATTATTTTAATTGAGTTGTTAACTATCATGATTCTTAATGCAGCCAAGGTTTGGTATCCAGAACCTTAGAGAGCCCCATGTCAACTGTTGTCTCCAGGAAACTGTCGTTGTGTTTGCTTACCTTGGATGGCTTCTACCATGATAGGATAGGGCTGCAGTGAACCAGCACCCACCAGCACACCATCCACTGGATGCTTGCTATTACTCAGTTGCGGATGAACCTCAACTGAGTTAATATTCGGTTTCACCTCGGTAACCAATTTTGTAGGAAATAGGTCTCTTATATATATTTAGATAGGTAGGAAAATAGGTAACTACTAGATAAGTAGATGGTTTATACGAAGGTAAAGGCTGTTTTTATTACTTACCTTCTAACTACCTGCTTGTGGGTTGTTAGTAGGTAGGTAGGAAAAAAAACAATTTAGCTAACCACCATGATTATATAGGGAACTTGAACTCAACAGAAAACTGTTTCCTGACCACTTATCATTCATCCTTCATGGTGGTGGGTGCTGGTTCACTGTTGCCCCATGAAAAGTAGATAATCTAGCTAGTGATTTGAACCCGTGTTCAGTGGGCAACCAGTGTCTTTCTTTCATATTTCCTCAGGTGCCAGACTGGCTTCCTTTGTGATGACAGTGGGGTTCATTTTGCAATAATCAAAATTTTAATGACTAAATTTATGATTACAGAAGGTGAATTTTTATGGCATTTAGGCTATGGTTTTTTTCAATGAATAGCAGAGATGGCTTTGGCACTTGAGTTTAGAATTGCAAATTTGGCTATGGTATTTTGAGCTAATAGAAAATTTGGCTACTTAGTGTATGGCAATATGCACAATTTTGCAACCAGCTTGAATACAAGGACAACATTTTGGCTATACATTTCAAAGTGTAAGATAAAGATAAACACACACACATAAACATGATCTCTTCAAGGGGAATTGAGCCTTGACTTCGAGAGGTCCTACCCATGCAGTAGAGGAGTCCTGCACCCACAATAACATCTCACAAACAAATCCCAACTTTGAAACATCCAACCCAACACCCACACATCTTGCATAGGAGACGTCTCTCATAATCAAACCTACAATTTCCACACAATGCATTCAAAAATTATACATGCCGCTTGGATTTTGGAAAAATAAAATACAAAGGCTTCAAAAGATGAATCTGCCCTCATAGCTTACAAAATGTGAGTGACAAATTCAAAAAAAAAAGTTATTGTGGGGAGACCTAACCATCTGCATGGTACCTCATGCATACTTCCATGTTGCAATGGCTGCATCATATGGAAAATTTGTGACAGTGTAAAAATTTTGGGTGAACATGCGGACACACAAGTCAAGGTGTGTGGTTAGCTAGTTATGCAACTTGCTTTTCATGAAAGCAAATTGTTGAAGGTCCTTTCATTTTCCACCAAACCCAATACCATCACCATTGTTATTTAAACAACCTTCATGTATTCACTTAACTTTTGGACCAAAAGCGTAGAAGATTGGATCTTCAACCACATATGAGTAACAAGGTTCGCATATTTGGATTCTCACATCATTGCTTCAACATTGTGACTCATGGTGAGCTTGAAATGAAAAGCTTGAACATCAAGCTGCCTTGAATCCAAAAGCCCAAAAACTATAAATCCTTTTTTCAACTTTTTGTCAACATAGAATGCATATTTAATCAAATCTAGATGGGGGAGGAAATTGTTGGTAGTTGTCTCCTCACATATCCAATATTGCAGGTACACCATGCCAAGAGCAACCATGACTTCTACATTAGGAAACCTACAAGAGAACTTAGAACACAAGTTTGAAGTAGCTTTTGAGCATGCAACCTTGATTTTTTCAAACATGGCAATTTGTTCAGCTAGATGCACATGAACATAAACATTGCCATAACTTCCACGATGATGGAAACCATACTATTGGCCAACAATGTTGAATGTTAAGTATGATGGCACATATAAATCAACAGGGGGTTCATGTGAAGCCTAGGTAAATGGCAATAATTCACTACATTATTCATGAACAGTTGAAAATTCATTGAAAGCTGAATCATCATACTTATATAATGGATTGACATAAAAATGATATAATTCAGCCTTTGTTGATTTCATTGTGTCAAAGAATTCACAAATATAAACATCTCACCTCTGAGCATATTTGATTAATGTGAGCACTACTTCCAACATTGGAAGGATGCATGGTAGACCCAGAACCAATTCCAAATCACATAAAAGATCCAAATTATCTTGAGTAGGCTTGCTTTTAGGTGCATCCATGTACATCTTGACAACCAATAACTTGTATTTTGTTAACAACCGCTTCAAAGGGCTAAACATGGATATCCAACAGGTTTTGATGTTGCATAACAAATTCAAGACCTTGGTCTCAAATATCTTGGCAAGGGTCACAAACTCAAGCACTTTCTTTGGACTATGAGAAAAAAAAATGTACAAAGATTGTAGCATACCTTCAATGTGCATAACCAAGGACAACTTATTCAACACCAAAACAACTAGATTGGTTCAATGTGTTACACAATGGACACCAATGAGATAAGGGGTAGTCTATTCCTATGTTTGTGTAATCACCCTAATTCGAATACCTTAGAACACATAATCACCATTGCATTCAAGGAAAACCCACTTGGAGGCCATGGCTTCATCAGTAGGACCCCTATACCCGCCCATGGCATTCAAAATGATAACTTTAATGTTGTCTGAGGTTGTTCCCATTTCAACCTTTTCAAAGGTCAACAAAATTGGAATTCATTTCCAGTTCTTCATCATGTATGCATGGATGTTGATCCACTGTTGAACATCAATGGTGGTCATTTCATCTACACTAATAGCAACATAGTTAACACTTGGAATAATAGACATTGCCTTTAAGAGACAACATCATGCATGGTTTCTATTATCTACCAACCAACACTATTAGACCAAAGCTTCAATGGCGTGCTTTTGACCTTCAACAACAAAAAAAATTCCCGTAAATACTCATATTCCAACATGGGCCTTCCATGCATGAATGTGTGTAGGATAGTAACAAATTGAATGAATTTTTTTCGATTACCAAAATGATTCCTTGACTATACTAAGGTCATAACAATTTCAAAATTCCGCCCAATGAATGCCCTTTCATTCTTGTAGCGTGTAACATCATTGTAGTAGTACCAATCATTAATAATCACACCCAAACTAGGTACAATCGCCTTTCAACAATTAGCATGCTTCTACATTGTATCAAATTTAAGAGCCAACAACTTTGGCTTTTTTGAAATCTTATTGCAGATAGTGCATCAAACTTGAGAAACCAAACCATCATCCCCAACGATGGGTTCTACCATGGAAATGAGAAACCCATGTATCTTGAAACACATGAATTTTTTCTTAGTAGGTGGTTTAAGAGAATCTAAGGGTTCCATTTCAAAACTTCTACTGCTCTTAAGATTAGTATTTGAATGTGGACAAGCTTCTATTCAAACTTTGATGCTTTTAGGAGTGCTATTAAAAGCTCTTTGGTAGGATCTAAATCCAATGTGGGCCATCGGTTCAATGCTAGGATTTGGTTCAGCACTGAAAAACAACTTAAACTTGAAATGTTTCAGCACTTGAAAAGGAGGAGCCATTGCTCTATTAAACCTTACACTATTTGCGGAACCCCAATGCAACAAAAACGCTCAACAAACACAAAAATACAAAGGGAAAAAGGAAGTGTAAAGCTTGATTGAAGTCTTTTGATTGTCCTTACAATGATTGTGAAGAACCCCAATGCAACACAAATGTTCAACAAACACAAAAAAAAGAAGTGATAAAGGAAGTGTAGAGCTTGATTGAAGTGTTGGTCATGTTTGATGCGTATTCAAATAAGTTCATCCACCACAAGCCATTGCATGCAAACCTCAAATGCCTATGAACACAATGAAGAGTAGACTGACGACACTTTGACTTGTTACACTCCCCATTATGGTCAACTTGCCATTGAACACCAAAGTAGTTTAGCCTTAAACCAATGCTGCTAAGAACAAAAAAAACATTGAAGATCTTTGCACACAAAACATGATGAACATAAACCTTAGCTCTAAACCTTAAGCATGTAGAAATGACGGTTGACCCATCTAAAAACATAGGCAACTTGTGTAACATAATGAAATTAATTAATAATGAACCCTTAGGGTGATCTCCCATCTATTCATTAATGAGGATTTGCAATGGTTGTTTCATTGACAGTGGAAGTACAACGATTGTCAATTTGTTCAACAACAAGATTGACGATCTAATCTTTCTTTGGGCGGTGAAATTGGCACATCCAATATGGAACATTTGTGCACATGGCAATGTTAGTTCAAAGCCATGGAAAGCCCAACTAACTAGATTTCATTAGTTCTATTTTTCAAAAATTTTGGCTTTTGTGTAAATGGCAATGGCACAAAGTAATGGTTATTAGTTGCAAGCCATTAAGGTTAATGATGACAGTTAATAAAGCCACAACAAGTGGCAATAGGGGGGCTTTTGGGCGATTTTTTAATTAAAAATTTTGAAAAAATAATGAGCATATTGTAAGACAATTTTTACAATCGCCTTCTAGCAACAAATTGCTAGAAAAAAAAATCACTAATGGGTACATGCTTTGGTGGGTAAAAACTAGTGTTGGGCGGTGTGAGTCATGGATTACAATTCAACAAGTTGTTAAAAATTTAGTTCCATAATTTTCCTTAATAATAATGATTTGAATCCTTATAAACTTCCAAGAGTAATTATTAATAGTTGAATTAACCTTTGGATATTTCTAAGCATAGAAAACCTTTTTATTTAAATTGATGTAATGATTAATTAATTTTAGAACCTAGTAAACCTTTTAAAGTGCATTATCCTTTTTATGTTGCAGAGAGGTGAAAAGGGACGTGGAATTAGATGTGGTTTTACTGATATATTGGGAATACAAACCCATAATTAACATTAACATTTCACCATGACAATATTAGTTAGTTTTGGAAAATAATTTTTAAACACTCATGTTGTATTTGTAACAATTTTAAAATGTAATCCTAATACATCTTTATTCCATCGTCATTTCTATCAGGCTCATGAATAAAATTGAGATCAAATTTAGATATTAACATTTTCGCTTAAGTAGCCTCAAGTGAATTACGATTTAGTAAACGATTTGGAAGGGATAAATCACAATTGCAAAAAATCTAAAATGCGACAAATGGTGTGAACTAGGTACTCGGCTTGATGCTCCATGGAAAGGGGGTTGATTAGGCCTTGTAACCAACAATAATGGCCATCATCGGGATCCAAGTTCGACAATGAAAACGAACATTGTCATTTTCACACTCACATTTTTCAAACCATTCTAATGCGGTTCCATGATAGGAACAAATTTTAAGTAGATTACTAAAGCATGTGGGTTAAAAGACAATTGACAATCCCATGTTGAATAGTCTTTTTGGGTACCCACCACTCTTTTGGACGGTTCTTCTTTGCATGACCATTGGGAAACATTCTTGTCAAACGATGATTTTTCAAGTTCTTCTTCTTCTATTGGCATAACTAAAAGATTTGAGGGTGTAGTAGCATCATCCACCATGATTAAATCTTCACCTACATCAATAAAAATAAAAAAGGTAGCCGAAACAAATTGGTACTTGCATTTGAAGGGGGTTGATGATTTTATTTTAAAAATTAGGGTAGGCGTAATGTGCGGCAATGACGACAAAACTTCATGAAAACCTTGACATCCTAATTCTAATGGATTCATGAAGCCCTAATTTCAACAATGGATCTAAGAAGTACATGGGAATTCTTGTAATGGAAATTTTAATTTTAATTTACTATGTATTACACAATTAATTAATACATATCAAGGAATAACTAGGGGATATTAAAAGAGTAAATTGTACACAAAATGTTACTAATATCATCAAGTTGATTTAGTCAAATGGGAATTCAAGGATGTTTACTTATTACTACCGATAAATTATCCTAATAACTTGTTACTTGAAATAATTATGATGAAGAAGTAAGATGTTAAAGTCGAACAGACGAAATTGACAATGATTGAGCTTAAGAACCCCATCAAGATGTCCAAGATAAGGAAAAAGATGAGTCCTTTAATTCCATTGGTCATGAGGATTATCATCTATTTGATTGGAGGATGGAACCTTCATAATGTTTCATTGGGCACAAGAATTCTCATCTTAAACTCCATTGGAAGGTCAAATCATTCTCGATTCTCATTGGTTCATGAAAGATGAGGAGGCCATTGATTGAAGGGAAAGATTTCCACAACTTCCATTGGACAAGGAGAATAAGTTCAAGGAGGGGTCATGTAAAGCTTGGGTGAGAGGAATTTTTTTAATCTTGTGTTTTCTTTGGAAGAGGAGGGGAATGAATGTGTGAGAGGATAACTAGTTGTTATGTGTGAAGAAGTGTTGTTCATGGAAACAAATGTGTGCAAACAAAAGATAATGGAAGGAAGTTGTGTGTAACTAGTAGTTGTAGTGGAGTCCACGAAATGATTTTCATGAACAAGCCTTTAGATTCTTTACTAAAATAGTTGTTCATTTTAGATCTAATGTTGGATTTGTCTCAAACTTCAAACAATTTTATTTAAAAGGTGTAGAATGTTCTTTGAAAATTTTTGCATCATCAGGGTTGTTGCAAGGAAGCTACACTTGCCAAAAGTTGAGGGGGTTTGAAGTTGTTTTTTTTTTTTTTCAAATCTGGTCAAAATAACTTTTAGTTTTGAAGCATAATTTTTGATTTTAAGAATAAAAACTTATAAGATTTTGTAGCATTGTTGTTTTAAAGATTAACTTTTCAACAATCCTATGCATGCTATATTAGGAAATTATATGAAGATATTATGAAGAATGGAATGAAGGGGGGTCAACTATCGAGGTAAACATTGATTAAACATCAACACAATGTTTCTTCACATCTCATCATGTTGAATTTTGATTCTTTCAAAATGTCTTGGTATCCTCCAAGTGGACACAACGCATTAAATTTTTTAATGAATTTCATTGCATTTTATTGAATCACCTTAACTTGTTAGAATATAACTATATAATAGTTCCACCCCCAAACGAGTTTGTGAATGCATATTTTCATGTGGAAGGGTGTGTAAGAATTCTTCACAAGATAATATCCTAAAAATCCAAATATCTTAATTGGATATCATTCGGGATATCATTTTTGAAATCATTTAGATATCAAATTTTTTTATATATGAAATGATGTCCCTATTTCTGGATATCAAAATAATGATATCCGGTCATATAAATTTGGACATAATTTTTTTGAAAATATGATATCTAAGGTGGATATTAAAGCCATACCCAGATATGGATATGAAAGGGATTAGGTTTAAGGCGTAGGTTATTAAGGGGATCAAAACAAAATTCTAGGAGCCAATGTTGGCCATTACAATAAAAAAAAAGGTTGTGGGGCCCAATGTAGGCCGTGACAAAGGAAAAAAATGTTGTGGGCATTGCCATTAGACTTTAAAAAAAAAAAAACAAAAACCCTAAATCTAGAATAAAATGGGGTTTGAGCTTAATTCGAACCCCACTTTTTACTTTTTCCCTCTCCTCGCACTGTGCTTTCTTCTTTGCGTTGCTGCTCTCCTTTTCACGTTGCTTTTCGCGCTGCTGCTTTCATTTTCATCCTGTTGCTCTCCTTTACACATTGTTGTTTTCCTCTTCATGTTGATAATCTCCTTTTCACATTGTTGTTTTCCTTTTCGCGCTATTACTTTCCTTTTTGCATTGTTGTTTTATTTTTCACCCTATTGTTCTCCTTTTTGTACCACATTGTTATTCTCCTTTTTGCACCAGGTTGCTACTTTCTTTTTTGGTTGTTCTTTTATTTTAGGTACAAGGTTTTTTGTGTTGTTGCTTTCTTCTTCATGATGCTCTATTCTCCTTTTCATGCTATAGTTGTTGGTGTGTTGTTATTTGTTGAATAATCTTATATTACCCCCCTGCATTCTTTCTTGTAAAAATTGGGAATGGTCGAGAATCGAAAATCGAAGACCTATATTTTTCAATAAGCATTTTTCCCTTTGCTTATTTCCATTTTTTAAGTTTTTAAATTTCATGTCTTTTGTTCCTTTTTTTGTTTTAATTTTTTTGGCTTTTGGTTTGTGGTGTAGGGCTTGTTGTAAATTGTTTTGGAAATAAACATAAACCTTTGTACTTTTGACAATTTTATCTTTGCTTACTTGTTTTGTAATATTCTCTTTTTCTTATTTATAAATGTTTTGCAATTTTTTTATCTTTGCTTGCTTGTAAATGGTTTGCATCATATTTAGTTGTGCACAAGAACATTATCATCACATCACATAACAAAACCTTGTATTTGTTTTTTTAGTTTCTGCACCATTTGGCCTTGTAGAACAATTGTGATAGAAAGGTCAAATGAATTTAATAATCAAATAATGCAAATTGAAGAATATATAATATGCATAAATGATGACATTAAAGTTAATCAAGTAAGGGAAGAAAAAGAAAAAGAAAAAGATTTTGCAACAATTGCAAACTCAAAGAAAAAAATGGTGTCCTCATAATATAAATGCACTTTGTTGGTCTTTTTGTTTTGTTAATGATAACTCAAAAGTAAACTTGGATGTTCCTCAAATGATGCATTGTTTATTGTGTCATTTTCAACTTGTTATTTTTGTGAATTCAAGAAAATAGTTAGGGAAGGGTTTGGTAACATATTATAAAACAAGTGGCATAACATGTCTGGAGAAACATCTTAATGCAGATCATCTAGTAATTTAAAATAGATTTAAAAAGAAATTAATAATCAAGGGAAAGAAAATGTTGAGAGTCAATTTGCAAAGAAAAGGCCTCTTATTTCCAATTCTTCCATATTTGAATTTTTTGCTTCAAAAGATCCTTTTAAAAAGGATGATGTGGAACAAAAGATGTTTGTGAAAAATCTTGGACTTTTGATAGTGAAAAATCATTTACCTTTGCAATTTGTGGAGAGTGTGTGGTTAAAATGTTTAGTGTTACAATTATGTCTTCATGTGCAATTCCATTCTCAAAAATTATTTTCAAACACTGTTTTGTTTGAATTGGTGGAGAAAACTAAGGAAACATATGTTTTGCCTTTGTTAGATGATTGTAGTTTTGCTACCACCAATTTTGATTTATGAATGTCCAAAGGTGCACATGATGTATTTGTCTTGGTCATAAAGTTTTGAAGATTTGATTGAAAACCAAAACATGTTACTCTTGGTTTGTTTGAAGCTACTGAAACTATAGGACAAATGTTGGCTAAAAATCTTATTCAATTTTTAAATGCATATGGCTTGAAAAATAAGATCATAGCATATGTAAAGGATGAGGGTTCAAATTTAAATACATCGACCAATGTTTTGACGTTTGTTGTTAGATGTGAAACTTTAAGTTTGGAAAAAAGCTTTTAGGGAACTTGTTTTGGTCATGTTTTTCCAAAGTATGCCAATATGCCACAAATGATGACAAAGTTTGTAAGAACTTGAAATATGTGTCTATTAAATCTACCTAAGCAGATTTGCAAAAATGCATTATTTGGCCAAAGAAATATGGTAAAGGTCGTCAAGAATGGAACAAAGCTTGCATTGAAGCTGGTTTGAGACCCATGAAACTAAACATGCCAGTGAAAACAAGGATAGTTTGGTTTTCAAACATTTAATTTTTTGCTCCATTTTTGTAAGTTTATTGTTTCTAGTTTATTTTAATTGTAAGTTTTTTTTTGCTGATTTTCAATGTACTTTTGTTGGTTTGTAAGTAAAATCATGCTATTTCAAGAGGCAATACAATTTAGGGCAACAATTGTCCTATGTTATAATCAACAAATTACATTTAAGGTTATTGGCCATGTCCCTCCACCTTTAAATTGACACATATCTCAAATAATTGTTAATGTTTTGTCTTTAGTTGTAAGTGCTTATGTGTTGAACCAATCTCGTGGGCATTGGTTACTTTTTGATGCTTTGAATGTAGTAATCACTATGAGCCTAAAACTTAAAGAAAAATCTAAAATTTCACTTAACTTGTAGGATTTAATTAATGATGATTCTATTGTAGCCCAAGAATTATGAACACTTGCATTTAACATTAAAAGAGAAGTATGTGGCGTTTTAGATGGTTTTCTTTCATTTTAAAAGAAGTATGAAAAAAATAAAACACATAACATGTTGTCCCTAATGTTAGACCTTAGATTTAAAAGTCTGAGGTTGGTTTCATCTCTTATTGGTCAAAAGTGAGCTATTTCCATTGTGGAAGAATATGACCAATGATCCTTATTTCCTATGCTTTTGAGATGTTACCACATCCTCCACTTTATGGCAAAATTTGGATTTGTGGCAAATGTGCAAACTGATGAAAAAAGTAGCTTGGACGGAATTAGTGAGGTGTCAAAGGAGGTGGTGAATAAGGAGTTGTTGATGTTTAGAAGGTTTCAAGTGGATGTCAAGGACATTAAATGTCCTTTAGAGTGGTGGGCGAAACATGAGTTTCTATTTTTAATTGTGGCATTTTTTGCTCCTTAGATTCTTGGCATTGTTGGTTCTCAAATAGAAATTGAAAGAATTTTTTCATTGGCTATAATTCTTACAAATTTGAGGAGATGTTGTTTATAATCAAATAATCTAGATGAGATTATATTTGTTAGTAAAAATTGGCCTAGTGATCCTAGGGTGGGTTGTAGTTCACCTTCTAGTTTGATAAAGTTGATTGAGGTTGATCTTGCCTTAGAGGAAGATTTAGAACAATATGAAGGTGAATTTGAGTGAGATGAACTTTTGGACTTGTAATTTGTAAAATATTTTTGAAAAAAAATCTTGTTATCCAGAATGCTAGGTTGTCCGACAAATATTAATGGTGACAATTATCCGGTCATACTGAAATCTGGCATTAGATTTATATATTTTTTATGATATCCTTACAGTATATTACAATAGATTTTTAAAATAAAAAAAATAGTAACCGGAACCAGTGGATATAAAAAAGTTATATCCGCCGCCCAACACAGGTAAGAACGGCTTGTTCCAGTCAGTAAGCATGGGATTCAAACCAGGTCTTATTTTCATATCTGGAATTGGAAATAAGACACAGTTCTTTGGAAAATTATAGACACTGGAGACTTGGGGTTTAATCAGCAGTTAACTGTGGATTAGCCACCGGTTTTGGTCCCCATGCAGTAAATGACTTTAAGCACCAGAACTGGTATGGGGACCAAATTTTACTACCTTACCCTAAGGTTAATTTCATCATTATATAATTCTCAAAATAGTGAAATGAAAATTTGTGAAGATATGAAGTTGATATATTGAAAATCATCATAGTTTATTGTAGGCTACACTCTGAATAATTTTGCTACTCGTATCACAATATTATAGTAGATAATAGAAAATTATGTAATTTAAAAATTAAAAAACGAACTCATTTTAAAACTAAATAATAACTATTCATTTTCTCAATTTGGAAACTGACCCTAGGCTACGATATTTTGAATATCGGCACCCAGATTCCTGGTTCTATTTATTTGTGGAGCTGGAAGAGAGACAATTATTTGTTTTTCAGAACCGAAAACAGGCCAGCGCTGATTTGAACCCTTAGCTACACTGTTCACAGTCTAACATCCTAGAAAGACACAGTGGGATTTCTGGCCTTTACTTGGAGGTTTGGTTTAACACTGTAATTTTAGGTAATGTAACTTGGAAGGCACCAGGAATATTGTTTGCACTTTCCCCAAGAGAGATCACATGGGTCAGAGTGAACCAGTACCCACTAGCGCACCATGCATGAAGGATGAAATATGGACAAGAAACATTTTTTCTTCATTGTATTCTTGTCCCATAGGGTTTAGGGTTTATTTGCTTACCTCATTGCCTAACCCGCTTGCCTACCCACACAATTATCACTTGCATTCCTGACAAATATCCTTACCAGCATGGCCTGTGCCATTCAGCACATATTAAAAGTCATTTTTATAAAATATAGATACTTTTTAGAACCAAATAATTGGCTTTCCACTGACAAACATTACTAAAAATGCAATGACTCCCACACCAGTGTCAAAGTTACGAAACCGGTTTGGTGCACCTGTACTGGTTGAAGGCTTTACAAAGTACCAAGAGGGGACCTCCCATTTCTCAGAAATTTAATTTTCGATTTTAATGACATTTTAGTTATGAAAATACCGAAAATTCTACAACTTGTGCATTGCAGGTCTGAACTAGTTTGGGCGGTTCTCACTTGTTCAGTGAGAACCTTTAAAGTTTTCACATAAACTGATAACCTTTTTGAGAACCTGTCGGCTGGTTCTCTCCCAAGTGAGAATCAGCTTTTTTAAAACTTCAAAGGGAAGCAGTTGATTTTTTTTTATAACCTTTGAGGGTATTAAAACATATGGGCACCAGTTTTCAGGGTGTTTAGTAGAGTTTTCCGTAAAGTAAGGAAAACACGGCATCAGTACCCTGAGTTTGGTCCAAAGGCGGGTGAGATTAAAAAAAAAACCTCCAAAAAAGTACATTAACCTTCAAGGGGGGGTCAAACTCAGAAATCCACCACTTTTTGTGCCAAACTGAGTTTCATCCAGTTTTGACCCGTCTTTCCTTTTTCCTGACCGCCTCCACTGGTACTACATATATTTTCACTGCTCCTGCATGTACAAATACTATAGTTACCTCGAATCTTGTGCATGAAATGCTGGGTTTCAGCACTTCATACCCAGATTTAGTAAAACTTCCTTACTTTGCGGACCTCACTCAAAGAGGGGACAGGGGGTGAAAAGAGGCCCAAAGACAGGGTGAAGACAGGATGGCTTTAGGGAAAACTCTAATGTTTAGTTAGGTTTAGGTTTTAGTTTGGATGGCGCTAGCCTCCTCAACCGCTCCTTCAGCGGCAGCTTCACTAAGAAGCTTCAGGCTCTTCTACAAAAGGGGACAATTTTAATTTATTTAATTGAAATTTCAAAATAAATTAAATGATTAAAAAAATATTCTGATTTTTTAAAAGTTTGAGAACCGGCTTCTGAAAATCATCACTGAAAATCAAAGGTTGTAATTTTGATGAGAATTGGCAAGACTGAAAATCGTTGGAATTTTTTTTTCCAAAAACCTAAAACCTTTAAAGGTTATCTAAATCTTTTCTTCTCTTTTTTATAATGAGAACCTTAAAGGTTCTTTAAATTGGATGTGAGAACCAGAGTCCACGATTTTCACAAAACAATGAGAACCGTCCAACACTGGTCAACTAGTGTTGGGCAGTTCTCAGATTTTTGTGAGAATCGTGTGATTCCAGTTTTCACATAGGTTTGTGAGAATTGGTCCAATTCTTCTTTCTTTCTTTTTTTACTTGTTGAGAACCTAGTTGTGTATAAGTTTAAAAAAAATTCTAAGCCAGTTGATTCCTTAATATGTCGATTTTTACAAATATAATAACAGTTCATTTTCACATTTGATTCTCACAACCTGTTTATTGAATTTTCATTTTTTTTGGCACCCCAAGTTAGGGGATATTTTTAAACTTAAAGTAATTAAAAAAAAACTGATAAAATGTCCAAAAAAAAAGCTTTATGATTTGCATAAATGTTTTTGTTGAAAAAATTCAAATTTTTTTGTCATTTGTGAGAATAAACAAATAAAATTTGACATATTTAAATTTTCAACATAGGTGCTACCTAAGTCGCCAGTTATGAACAAGAATCTATAAAAACTCCTCTCTCCTTTTGGTGGGTGTTTTAATAAAGTTTTGCAGAGTGTCATGTTTTCTCATCTTCTGTTGTCCACTAGTGTATTTGACTATTAAATGCTAAATCTGTCTAGGGATTATTATCAACATAAATATTTCATAAATTTGAAAAAGAACCCACTATTCTACATCTTAGACCTGTGGATAGCAGGCTTGAGAACTGGGTTTAGGGTCTGCCATTGACCCTATCTGGTTTTTGATATTTTGATTTTCAAAATGTGAACCCTATTCTCGAAAGTTGGTTCTCACTTAGATGAAAACCTCTAGTCTGGTTTTGAATCCAATTATTTTCAGATGTGAGAACAGTTGATTCTCATTATAAAAACCAACTAGATAATTGAGTACCCCTATGTGAACTACTCAACACTAATCTAAACAATTGTTGTGAGGATACATGGTTTGGAGTGTTAAATTTGGAAGGTTCAAGATCAAGTTCTTGTGATTTGGTAGAACCTTCAAAAGAATGGGATTGCAAAAAACTTATTATGGAATTTTATTTGTGAAAATATTCAAAATTCAATAACTTGAGCATTACATGTTTAAACCAATGTTGTGAGAATACATGAATTGAAGTGTTAAATCTAAGGGGTCAAAGTCAAAATGTAAATTTGATTTTTTTGAAAATATTGACAAGTTCCCTAAACTCTATATACTCACCAATAGTTTTAAATAGTTTTCAAATTAAGAACCTATATAACGTAGAACCGCCCATCATCCAACATGTACCTATCATTGAACACATTTCAATATTTTCTTCATTCCTTAATCAAATTGAATGATTTGTGTGTCATTGGACATGCAAACTAGAGGGCTACAAATGTTCTTGGAATGTAATATGCAAAAGAGAAACACATAAAACATTGAAAAAGGACGACTAATAATTTGCTTTGAAGAATTTGAAAAAATAGCTTTAGACCCTTCTCTAATTCCAAAAATAAGTGATTAAAAACTTGATGAGTGCATCAATCAAGGCTTTACAAAACTTGAAATTTTAATCTATTTTAATTCATTTTTCATTGAACATTGAATCCTTTTACACCAAGCATTTCATATCTTCCCCATACCTTTATCAAATTGAGCAATTTTTGTGACATTGGAAGCATTAGGTGGAGGGTTACAAATGTTCTTGCAACTTTAGAAGCAAAGGAATAATAAGTGAGGATTCCACCTCCTTTGAGCTCTTAAATGTTCATTCACCAAGCTATCTACCTAGTGTAAGTTTGAATTTGTGAAGTTTAGACATTTTGAATTTGGTTTTTTAGGATCACAAAAAACCTTTAAAATTTTTGTGGAGTTGAGGAGTAAGGAATTTAAATAAAAATTTGGGAAATTGAAATGCTTGTGTTATTTGGATTTGGAGAAAAAATAACATAATGGGAAGGAGGTTGTGAGAATGTGGTGCCTTGGAAGAACATGTTACTTGTTTGTTGATGTTTGTAAGTTCCACTAGAGTAATTGGCGTTTTTTATTAATACTTAGTTTCAATTAAACCTTGATGAAAGTGTTCTTGTCTCAAATTGAGAATGAAAAAGGGGGAAAAGAAAGATTTTTTTTTTTTCAAGGTTGAGTTGATAAGTTTGTCAAATAACAAAGAATTCATAATTTTTTGGTCAAGAGGTGTTAAACAAGGAAGCACTTGAACTAACAAAAACATATTAATCCTTGGTAAGGACTCTAACCTTACCACCATTGGTTCTTTTTATTATGATTGCACCCAAACTTGTTGAGAGCTTTCTAACAATACTAAAGCACAACAAAAGGGTGCCGAGGTTTGAGAGATCTCAACATGACAAACACACAAAACAAACATACTCCCTTCCTCAATAGATTTTGATATTGCAAAAAACACACTTTGTTCGTCACAAGGTACACCATGTGATTTTTATACCAAAATTGGCCTACAACATGTTTCCAGGCAACTCCAAGCCCACAGATTTCTACAGTAATAAAGGTTGTGCCCTCCTATTGTTTCTTCTATTAATTAGTTGCCAGGTGCACCCAAATGGGTGGCTCTTTTTTTTTTGGGAAGTTCTGGAAGTTTTTGGCCCATCAAAATTTTTTGATCTAACATGCCAAATTTTTGGAAGACATGATGATGAGATCCTAGTAATGATAATATTAATGCTAATATTCTAGTCATAGAAAAATAGCTTATTACACTGTAAAATGATATTGAAACTGAATTAAATAGTATTGTATTCCAGAGCCAACAAGAATACTGAAACACGGCAGCTGCATGGATGTCAGAAAGTGAGGAGTGTCGTGAAAGACATCGAGCTACTTTCATTATGTAAACAAAGATGGTCGTGGTGCTGTGAGTCCGCTGACATTCCAATGGCGACAATCGACTCACGATGGTGGCTTAAATTACAAACGACTCCAACCCCCCCTGGTTCTGGCAAGTTCAAACCGGAGCAACAAGTAACTTAACTTAGAAGTTGATGTACATAAATCTGCCCAACTTTATTCCAAGGAAACTAAAAGACAAAATTTTTTTTGTTTCCATGAAGTTCTCCAAAAGTATTGAAACTCACAGTTCTTTTCACAGTATAAACACCTAGCTGTGAACAATCCTCAAAATGTGGGATCAAAAGAAAAACTACATGGTTCAGTAGCCTCTCCCTAGTTACAGCTGCACAGAACA
>Ga0116231_10006899_pt1 | contig 21250 bp, 21 predicted proteins | sample S1TSphgellanicum_2_FD_89695 | JGI IMG/M metagenome (GOLD analysis project Ga0116231, IMG submission 89695) | Host-associated microbial communities from peat moss isolated from Minnesota, USA - S1T2_Fd - Sphagnum magellanicum MG | ecosystem: Host-associated > Plants > Peat moss > Unclassified...
AAGAAGAAAAAAAAAAAAAAAAAAAAAAAAAAAAAAAAAAAAAAAAAAAAAAAAAAAAAAAAAAAAAACATTCAAAGCACATACAAGAATGCAAGAAAACAAAAACATACAAGACAAAAAAAACAAAAAATGTGAGGAAAAAAATTACTAGAATTTAAGGTTGATGCACATGCGTTTTATGTGGCACCTCTTGTGCAAATAAGTAAGGGGGAAGTACCAAGTAGGAGGGCGAGCTTGAAGCTCAAAGTAGGCAAACAAGAGGGTAGGCAAGTAGGTGGTGATGGTGGAAGTAGATAAGTGGGTGAAAGTAGGCATAGGTGGAGGAGGCAACATGCAATAAATAGGTGGAGCAAGCACAAAGGAGGCGAGCAACCAACATGCAATCAAAGTAGGTGTGAAGGAGGCAATGACGAGACAACAAGTAGGAATAGTGCATGCAAAGCAAAAGTTGGCAACAATAGAAGTGTTTCTAGTCAAAGAAAACAAAACGACTTTAACTAACAACAACACAAAAACACATAAAATAAAAATAAAAATAAAAATAAATAAATAAATAAATAAGAAGCATCCTTCCAAAGCTTAAAATGTGCAAAACAATTGCAATGCAAAATTTGTGACAGCTTTCCAATGAAAAAACAAGAATGAGAAGACGAAGGAGTGAGAATGAAGTCATTTTGTTTTCATGGCACCAAACCTTAATTGGGTTGGTTTCTTCCAAAAGCTCCTACCTAACATGTAACACTTAACCCCCTACACCTACCACCTAACCCCCCTAGTAGAGAATCAAAATTTCATAAAATAAATTTACATAATGTGATTTTTAGTTTTTGAATTTTTAAAAAGAAAGGATAAGAGTCTCAACCTTGGTTCTCTCATGAAAGAGAATCAAAAGTCAAAATATCGATCAGGATATCACTTTAAGTGATATTTGAAGGTTTTCGATGGGTGATGCCTGATTGATATGTGGCACTCCTTGGGATACCCACCAACACTGGTCTTAACCATCCAACCACAACATCACATGGTGAAAAATAATGACATCCAAATAGATTTAAATATTAGATTAATTAAAAATATGTATTTGAAAATTCAAATTTAATATTTCAAGTTTCAAAATTCAAGTTGTATAATCAAATGTAATGTTTTAGTGTTGCATAATTTTCAAATGTCATATCTTAAAAAATTACATATTAATTTAAAATATTTTCAAATGGTCTAGAAATTTGAATTATTTTTTCAGTATTTAATCTCATAATTACATATACTTGATTTTTAATAAAAAATCAAATTTGAAATTTTTTCATTAACTTAAAATATTCATTAAAAAATTTCAATATAATATTTTTCAGCAAAGTGATTTAATCTTGTAATTTTTAATGAAATTAATTCCACATGTGAAATGCATAAATGAAGATTATTCTACCAATTTTTTTCTTTTAATTGCAGTATGAAATTGATTAAAATTTTAAGTTTCATTATATTATTACACTTTATTATTTATTTCTAGTTAGGCTACATAATTTTCATTTGTTATTGCATTCTAATAAAAAAATATTCAAAATTCAATATCTCTTACACTTGAGATTAAAAAATTACAAAAACACCTTTACTGAATCTTATCAAGAAGTCTTTCCAATAGTACCAATAGTGTGCTCAAACTTGCTCCTTACCCTAAATCTAAAAGCCAATTTTTATTTTCATTAAAAATTAAAATTTCATTTGTTATTGAATTTCCAATGATAAAATGATTCAAATTTCGATATGTCTTGCATCTTAGGTGTAAAAATACAAACTCACCTCCATTAAATCCTATACATTGAGAGAATTTCAAAAACACGAAAAGTTTACCCCAAATTCTTTAGTTTAAGTCTAGAAATCAAATTTAATTTTCATTCATAATTGGATTTTCATTTGTTACTGAATAGTGGATTTTTGATTACAAAACATCAGGGCAAACCCTCCTCACTCCCCCTTTAGACTACCCAGGTAAACTACCTATCAAAGGTAAGAAGGTAGACAAGGTAAGTGGTTACTATATAGGTAAGTAAGTTGGTAAGGCACTTGGTGACTACATGGTAGGTAGATGCGCATGCATAGTTAGTACATGGCTAACCAGTGTGGTTAGCTATGAGACACAAATACAATGAAAAATAGTTTCTTGTTCACACACCATCCATCTTGCATCGTGCACGCTAATGGCTATTGGGGCACTCTGGGCCCTTATAATTGTTATCTTTACAAGATTGGGCATCCCAAAGTTCTCAGCCCAGGAAATACTATGTTATGAATCAGAATTATAACCTAAAGGATGCTGTTGTTGATCCAAAATGCTGAAACTTGGATTTAATTTGAGCTTGTCAAAAACCATCTGAGCGGAGTAAAGAGGCAGAACAAAAATGAACTCATGAAACCTACTTTTTTAATTACAAGATATTACTAAAATGAAAGGTTTTTCTAAAAAATGGATTTGTTGTGTGACAAACAAGAAACTGAAGAATTAAAGCCAATTTTATTAGCTGATTTAGGATTTTTAGAGTGTATTGTGTTGAGTGTAATTTGATTGGCACCCAACGATAAAGAAACTAACAAAGTTACAAAGTTACGTACACTAGAACATCCACACAAATGCTTAGTTTGTGACCCTGCACATTAAAATGGGATGAAGAAAAGTAACATTATGCCAATTCAGCTCAGGCAAATGGTTGTGCTCCTGCAAATTTGCTCAGTTTGCTGAGGCTGGTACAGGGACAGCAAAGCTGTCCACCTTCTAGAGAAGAGTGTAATAAATATGATCTGACTGCTGCTCCCTGACTTTGATTGGCTAATCATAATGATTGGTCCAGGTGGTTTGCTATCAGTGGTTCTCACCTATATGTAGTCCTGCGTTCAGTTTTATGGCTGCAGAGGCAAAAAATAAATAAATAAGTAAACTTGTGAGAAATAATTTTTGCAGGGTCACATACTAAGCACTGGTGGGGATGCTCTTAAACCATGCACACAAATATGAGACTCCAAAGACACTCTCCTTGAAGATGAGCCCTAAACATGAAAAAGCTAAGAATCTCTTCCAAACAAGAAGTAATTATAAATAATTAACATTCTGCAATAATTAATACTTTAACAACTGGGTTCATAAGAGCTTGAACAAGAGACAAACAAAAATTTCCCAGGACTCCTTACAATGCAGAGAATGCCCCCTCCCCCCAAAATACCAGTGATACGGTATACCTGACAAGGGTGACAGGCCAGCAGAGAATGTGAAGGGAGATGCAATGAACATGTGCTCACAAAACCCAAGAGAGTTGAGGACGGTTTTTTGCATGTTGCACTCAGCATCTGAACTGTCTTCTGCTATGACACCAATGTTGAAGACCAAAAATAAGATTTCTTTCTGTGTCTTTTTCTGTAACAAAATTTGGAAGTTGTACAGATTGGGAACCAGGAGGGAGAGCAAATGAACACTTCAAATCATTAAAATCTTTGACAGAATACCCAACAGATCAGCACCCGACAGTAATCCAAAACACATGAAAAGGTCCTGAAACCCACAATAGAGAGAGCTTAACAAAATTTTGAATTCCTCCATGCTTCTATGAAATTCATGTGGTAAAACCCATTAGTGACCATCAGAAAAGCTCTGCTTCTCAATAGACGAAGTTTTCAAAAAAAATCTGTAATTTTGGTCTAATATTTCACATCACACTCACCAGATTTGTTGAGAAGGCAGCCAAATGTGATACTGAACTTGATCAGAAAAAAAGACTCGAATTTGACAAACCAGAGGCTTACTTGAACTGGCCAATCTGCACTTAAAACTTTCAACTACAAAGACATCTCTGAGTGCCGACCCTGCCATGACCTCTGGAATGGTAACAAGTTTTGTTGGCAACCTGAAACCACTACCTGGTAAATTGTCCAGTAAGGTCAGTTGACATCAACATAAAAAATGCATGCAAAGTAAGAGGCTCATGATACTGTCTCCTAAGAAACTGAAATGTACACATACCAAAAGAATAGGGACACTCTTATCATTTACATATCTATGAGATTGCAGAGAAATCTCCACATCAACACTTCAAAGGTTTTTGTTAACACTACAATGAGTAGTCATAGCCTTATGAGAGTCATCAATAAAAGCATCAGACCTTCTACTACACCTTCATCATGAATCGCAGTGACAAGGTGCCTTGACTAACCCACCCACGGACTCCATCAGCTCCTGACAGTGGGTGGGTGTAGATACACCATCATCTACACGGAGTCCTGAAGAAATTCTTTCTAAAAGCTGAAAGTGCACACACCAATCACAGCTTTTGTCTTTGGTGAAGCTATTGATTGCCAAAGCAGCAGCAGCAGCAACTTGAATTCGTATGCTGCATTTTTGTGGAATCACATCCCTCACACTCTAGGCCCCACACACTCTGCTGATTAGAGTACTACCAATTGTCCCTTGGGCACCTGTTGCCCAAGACAACCCGGCCATCCAGACCATCTCAATCTGCCCCCCATCTCAGGAGAGAGCTAGCTGGCATGTTAGGATCATTTCTCCAGATGTTATGGACACTTTCTCAGAGATTTGCACCAGAAATATGTCTCGCCTCAGCAGCAGCTGCTGCAGCAACCCCTGGAGGCAAACTTCTCAAAACAGAACCCAGCTGCTCTTGGACAGCAGCATTGGATTCTCCAGCATCCGGAGTGAACAAGGCATTCACATCACTGAGAGTGAGTACATATCCATCAACTGAATTGGTTGTTCGTCGCTTACTGGTAGTAGCCATATTCATGTTGTGATTCTTTTGCCGCAACCTGTATATGCTCTCCTCTACCGTATCCCTGATCTGAACAACAGACCAAGTGTATTTTTTGTGAGTTGATATCCATCCAAGAATGACGGATGTGCATGGAATGCCAACATCCAGGTAATGTAATTGTAGCTACCCACATTCACTGCAGGTAATTTGTGATTCAACAAAATACTAATACCAGTCTCAATCTCAGGTTATGAGTTGCACAAAATACATTGGCATACAGAATGTGAACAAAATCCTAAACCCTAAAACCTAAATCACGAGGATGGTCAACTGTGTGAGTCTGTAACTCACAATGAATCGATGGACATAAGTAACATGTTGTTGGCCAATGCGGTGGACACGGTTGATGGCTTGAGCTTCCGCACCCGGATTGAGCAGTGGTTCCATCAGTATGACATGTTGAGCTTCTACTAAGTTCAAGCCATTAGCCCCATGTCTTATAGGCAACAACAGCACCTGCACCTGCTCTTTTGTCTGCTCCCTTTTTTCTTTCTGTCTTCCAGCCTTTCCAGGACCAGGAACGATTTGCATGCTGGTTCCTCGAAACCTGTCGAGTGCAGCATTCAATTTCCTGGCACGCACAACAACAACAGCAAAGCAATGTGATCTCAAGACAAACTTTCTCATGATTTAGCATTCCAACTCAGTAAGGCCTATGGTTAGTAGACATAGAAGTTGGAAAACCAGTTCAAGATACAGAAGAATCCAACAGAACTCCAACCATCTAAAAAAGCAACCAATCAAATGAGAAAGAATGAGAGGGGAGTAGTGGACCCGCGCTCCTTGATCCGAGCAAAGGTGATATGGTTGGCAGTCAGAGCATGCTCCACTACATCAAGCACATCCTGCCACTCTGAAAACAGAAGAACCTTTGCATTCGGATCTTTTGCCTTAACCCACAGTATCCTCCTCACAACAGCCTCTAGCTGTTGAACAGTTCCCGACCAACAATAGCACTTTTCACCATCAGCAGCCATGTACCAATCAAATGCACTCCAAAGCCAATGACAGCATGTTGGGAATGTACAATTTCAGGTCCAAACCTTAGCCTGAACAACTCTTCAAAGCATACTCTCTAATGCCATTTCTAATGTATATACATAATAGAACCAAAAAAAAAGCAATATTGTCTTGCAAAAATTGCACTCTTCTAGGATTGATTGCAAAGTCGAAGGCAATTGGCTGGGACAAAAACCTTCATTAGAGGGAATCAAACTACCTTTGTTCCATAGGAACCCTTGACCGACAAAGTAAGTTCCTCATCCCCGTCCTCTCCTCCATGAAACTGACTGACACTGGGATCTGGTCCAAGTCTCTCAGAGGCATTATCCACATATGCAACATCACCTACATTAGCACGACGTCGGCAACTGGGGCAGTTGATCCGCTTCTGGGATCCTGAACCATGTGGCAGCGTTGACCGCTGCACCAGAACCATAAAACCTGCACCAACCACCCACCCATTCAGAAATGCCAACAGGTATTAGAAGACTACACTTCCTGCCCATTCATTGATGGGATCACCAGCAGAGTGCAAGCTGTTGGTAAAGAATGACTCTTATGCACACATGATGTACTATTGCAAAAGTATCCTGAATGTGTGGAGAAGAACCTGTTCGCTAAACCCTAAACCCTAAACTTGGAACAAAACCACTGGTAATGAACTGGGCATCAGTATTGACACTTGATTCTAAAATACCACCACAGAAACTCAATACCAACAACTGGCCATTCTCTTTGGAAAAGATGTCAAAGAACAATGATGAATAAAAGCAAAGAGTGCACATTTTTACATTTGAAACAAAGTAGGTGGCCACAAGGAAGAACCATGAACTGTGAGCCAAGCTTTTCATGACACACAGGACATGACTCCTCCTCTGCTTTCTCCCATCCTTCTGTTGTTTCACTTGCACCGTTTTCATGTGACCTATAATTCTGACTGCCAGTGCTCAACTTCCCTGAAGCTTTAGCATCCATCATCATCGCCTTCCGCCTAGCATATTTCAGCCCCTGCTTTTGCAACAGGACACATCAAGGTCAAAGAAACCAGGAGGAAAAGGAAAAACATTCCACTCTAATATACCACTACAGAGAAGAACACCCAAGACCTACAAAGATGTAAGATGCTATTTTTCACAGTCTCTCAGCTGTTGTACCTTCAAATAGCGGAGCTGTCCCTTTGCTCGCATGAAGTCATCTAGGGCCATAAACTTCTCGCCTGTTAGCTGTACATTCCTCTGTGGGACCTCTTCTGGGTGCAGCTTAAAAAGCTTTTCCAGTTCACCATGTGAATCCTCCCCAGGATACCACAACTGAAGTCGTGTGGTGGCCATATTAATCTCATCCAGTGCATACAACACCCCTCGTTGTGCTAAAGCCAACACTCTTGCTTGTGCATACTCCTTCCTCATTGCCTGTAAAAATAATCTACTTCATCACCATCAGCACAATATAAAACTCTGAGTAAACATAATACAAACTAAGAGTGTCTCCAGCAGTGCTTAGTATGTGACCCAGCAAAAATATTTCTCACATTCAAGTCCAGTTATTTACTTTTTTCCAACCCGACCCATAAAACTGAAACTGGGACTGCAAATAGTTGGGAGACTACTAATAGCAAAGCGCAAGGACCAGTCATTATGATTGGACAATCAGAAACAGGGAGCACCAGTCAGATCATATTTATTACTCTTCTCTGGCAAGTGTTAGGCTTTGTTGTGCCTTTTACCAGCCTCAGCAAACTATGCAAAAATGCTGGGCCAAAACCATTTTGCTGAGCCAAACCAGCATGTTTTGACTTTTCTTCATCCAATTTTAGTTTGCATGGGCACATACTAAGCACCAGTTGAGCTGCTCTACAAATAGCATTGCATGTGGGTACTACATCAATGCATACTGAAAGAAAACTGTAACTGCAAATAGTAAAGGATACCTATGTACAGGAACTAACTTTGCTCTGTACTTGAAGGGAAAAACACAACTTGCTCATAAGGTTTCTGTCACCTCTAGATTTAGAAGGTGCTGCTTGGCTGCAGCTAATCCATCCCTCCCAGTCACAAGCTTTACATGACCTCTCATGATTGTTAGGATCCGCTCCGTCTCTGATGGTGCTCTTGTCACCTGCTCCATGGTACCAATACCTCAAGATTAAGTAAGCACCCACAAAGATCACAATATGGAGGAATATCAAAAGCAGCCTTAAGATATGTATACTTTGAGAGGCTTCAGAAACTCTTGTGAAAATCTTTGACAAAGTTTGCTTGTGAGCAGAAATTTAAAGTTCAGGTAGGTAAGCATGCGGGCTACTACTGACCAGTGCTGAACCAGGACCTTTGTAACGAGTCCCTCGTTCAAGATCTTCTATTGCTGTCATCTGTTTGCCTCTGAGGCCACTGGTGTTAGTGCCAATGCGCTTGAGGGCAAGGCTACTGTGTTGCGCAATAAGTGCCTCCTCTGCTGACACAAGCTCATCTCCTGCTGCTGTTACCTTAAGTAAGAACAATCTGTTCTCATATGCCTGCACTTTGTCACAACCAGCAAGAAAATAAATTACCCAACTGTTCACTGACATAATTCCTTAAGCCCTTTAACAACCTCCACCTTTTGTGTGTCTCCTCTTGATTCTGATAAAATGCACAACAAAGGCTCTTTACTATTTTGGTGGAATACACAAAACTGAACTTGAGTCATCACCTGAAAGAACTCCTCAGCTTCACAGTGTGCACACAAAGGACCATCCATAGTGGGTTGGCAACGAGAACAAAGACCAGCACGCTCAACATCAAGGGGATCAGGGTTATCCATTCGGGCATCCAGAAGCATCAATCGCTGCAAAAGCTCCCTCCGCCCAGCCTCAATTGCATCCAGCTCCCTCAGCAACACCATTTCCAACCCTGAAATGTCCCGAAACCTGCAACATCACCAGCATCATCAGCAATCCACATTTTTCCCTATCTAAGAAACTCTCCCATGCACAGAGGAGATTAGGTTACATAACTGTCTTCAAAAGCTAGTAGCTGTACAATTGAAGTCATATAGGTACTCATCACAAAACAAAAGTTCTCACCTCAGTGCAAGACTTGATGTGTTACGATGCTTAACACGTCCCATGTTTCCAGATTCACCCAAATGATCAGACTCCAGAAGCTGATCTCGAATCTTCTTCACAAGCTCCTTGCCATGGTCAGGCTGTTTCTGCACTGACATAAGAATGTCTAACCACCATGTATTTTGACCTGCTGCTCCTCCTCCTCCTTCCTCTACCTGTCAGATTCTCAGATTCCTCAGGGCACACAACTCTGAAAGATCTCCCTAAAAAGTCAATCCTAACATTGAAAGTCGAAGAAGCACTACTGATGGGGACCCATTACCTGCTTGTGTGTAATCTGAAAGTCCTCTCGTACACTTGCAAGCTTGGCATGAAAAGTTGCCATGTACCTTGCCTTGATTTCTTGACACTGTTTGACAAGGAGGTGATCCCTCAATGTCTGGGGAATACCCGGCAGTTGTACAGCGCTTGGGGGGGTGTTGAGGATTGAGGCAGCATTCTGAGATAAATTATCCTGGGCCTCAGGCCTTCCAGGCAGCTGCTCTTGTGATGCTTCCTCTGACTCAGCTCCTTCATTAGCAACCTCCAATTGAGATTTGCTTCCAAGAATCTGAAAGTCAACAAAAAGTTGAGAAATAGATCACATGCTTCATTTACTCCTTGTGTAAACAAACATCCTTCAGAGAAAGATAGATGGATTTCATTTCAGTACCTCTGCTAAGTTGTGAAGAGTATGGAGTTTTTGAAGGGGATCAACACGTATGTCATCAGAATTCTCTTCAGAAGATGCAAGAGCCTCCCGGTAGATGGAGACAGCAAGGCCAATGTTGTTTTCAATCAGGGCCAGAGCAGCCAAGCCATTGAGTGCTCCAATGAGTGATCGCTGGGCTTCCTCTGCTTCCAGCCTTGCTTTGTCAGCCAACACCTACCAAAACACAGATTCCTCAATTTTAGCAAAGGCAGCAACAATGAAATATGCACAGCGTGTATCATCCAGTTGGAAATCATCTGTGACCAACCCAAGAGAAAAATTGATGGGAGACTTGAACAAATCAGATGAGGGATTGATTACAATGCCATGCCTCCAGAATTTCATCCATGGTCATAGGTGAGCGTTGCAATGAGCGAATCCCAGCACTGCCCACTTGCGGATGACAACAAGCCTGTCTGAGGCGCAGTAAATGATTCAATAACTTTGCAGCCTCCTTATGCGTAAGTGGCCTGTCCTCAAAATCGATATAAAGTTCATTCTGAACGCTTGGTTTCTCACTGCTGTTATTCCTTAAGCCTGAGACATGACTCAATGCCTCCTCAGAGCTTATTCTGCCTGTGTTTTTCCTGTACTCAGCAATAATTTCACGAGCTTTGACAGCACATCGTTCATGCTGCTGGCGGTAAAAATGGGCTTCGATAGGAGAGAATTGAAGCCATACCAAGCGTTCTTCTTGTGGAGGTAAAGCAAGCTCATCCATCACTTGCAACTTGGTGGAGCGCCACATGAGCCCTTGGAAAAAATCATGCATGGCATCTATTGCACCACGTTTTCCTTCCTGCACACACAAATGCAAAACAGCTGTGTTTACAAAATCTCGTGGAGTTTCCAACAAATTAAGTCACCCCACAATAAGTACATTCAAGGTATATCATCATGAGGCCTGCAAGACAAAAGAGAACACTGCACTGTAAGACTACAAAATAACGACTCCATCTAGAGGGTTTAGGGTTTACCTCATAAGGCTGCTTCAATGCCAAGCTCCACCATCGATAGTCATCAAATGGTTCAGCACCCAAAAAGCGCAGGAGGCCAAAGAGATCATCAAGACCACGCTGAATGGGAGTACCACTCACACACCAGCGATGAGATGCACGCAGACTTAGTGCCATTTCTGTAGCCCGTGCTGTTACACTCTCCACCATTTGAGCTTCATCCAAACAAACCCTCCACCACTTCAGTCTTGTAAGGGGTGTCGGAATCACTCGATACCTGTTAAACAAACCCTATTTGTGTCAGTCTCACAGTGCATGCATGGGGGGTAACAACAAAGCCTCCAGAATCTTAGAGAAAATCTCTCCCTGAACACAAACAGATGGAGATATCTCAGAGATTGTCAGGACCCCCAAGTCCTCCACATATTTGCTTGTTGTTCTGAGGAATAAGTAACACACATTTTACCTTTTAGTTTGACGGAAGGAAAAACGCTCATTTGCATGTGCATCTGAAGGGATATGAAAAAGGTCTCCTCTAAGTGTGTCATATGTTGTGAGGACAAGGTCTGCTGTTGCAAGATCATGAGCACCCACCACTTTCTTTGTCCACGCTTCAGAGATCCCATTAGCATGTTCAAAATCTGCAACAATCCTTGCCCCCTTCTGTACACCTTCATAGACCATGACCCGCAGAGCCCCTGCTCTTACATGCCTGAAAGCAACACCATTCTTCAGCATTATAAACACTACGGTACACTCCCTGACCCATAATAGATTTGCAACTATAGTGCTTCTTCCATAATGAAAATCATGTCATTACAGAGCCAGCCTCTATGAAATTACATCTCTTTTTGAAAATTGTTCCACATTGTGCATCACAAAGGTTTGCTTATACAACATGCTGTCTGTCCAACCTCACAGCAAAGAACATCTATGGAAAATGGGTCACAACCAATTTGCAGTATTATTGAGGACATACTTGATCTCAACTCAAGCTTTGAAGTGAAAAGGAAGATAAAAAATTCCATTAGATCCTTCTGCTTTTTCTGCAGCCATGTAGTGCCTCACATTCTAGTCTCAATATTTTACCATTTGGTATTGAGTCCAAACCAACCAGCGAGAAAACAAAAAAGATCACATTGAGAGGAAAAAGGCTGAGAAAAGAGGAGAAAAGAACCGAGAAATCTCATCCTGCCATTGGCGCAATATGGGAGTCGGGCATACCACCAAAGTGGCCCCACATTCTCCAACCTCAACACTTCCAATAATTTCTGCACATTTTCCACAAACAAATGCTTCTTTGTCATCTTCCACAACCCAAGACTCTTTTGTACTTGCTCTTCCGCTCGCACTACTGTACACCTCCTTTCCTTGCTTCTTCACTCTCTTGCTTGGTGTCATCTCCATAAATGTCTCAGATTCTCGGGCTCGCTTCCCTACATCCAAAGAGAAATGAAAATTCTTCACAATCTGGCCTTTGCTGTCAAACACAGCCTGAAAATTGCAATGTCATTCTAGCTACATTTCATGTGTAAGATAGTTAGCACATATGTAGAATAATTTTGTTTTCTCACCACTTTGTCAACTCCTGAACTGTACTGAAATTCTAGAGTTGATTTCCTTCTGTAGTATTAAGGAAACCTGCATGACAGTAAATGAGCACCTATGTTTTAGGTCAGGAGAAATCGTCACACCTAATTGCATTTTGTTGTCACTCCTCTTGTTGGGTTGGAGTCCTTGAGCAGCAATTCGCTGAAGATTTGCCTCCACATCTGGAGGTGCAATGTACCCTACGCACAAGGCATGCTGCCATGCATCACAAATGTCGCACTGAATCCATGAACCGTCATAAGATGGGTCCTCATGGGTGGCACCACAAGTGCAATCAACCCTGTCACACTTGCGACTGTCCAGCTTTGCTTGAACCATCTTTGCTGCTTTCACAGAATCCAATTTCAAAGCCTTCTTGTTGGGGTTGGCAAGAATGCATCCTAGTAGCTCCACTGTCTTTCCTAAACCCATCTCATCTGCACATATGCATATCCCGCAAACCCCCAAAATAGCTTTCAGGCACTGGATGGACAAGGAACCTCTCAAGGACTGTGAGCCAAAACTGCTCACCAGAGAATGAACTCTCATCACCCATTAAAAGATATTATTGTGTCTCATAACAGATCTCCAAGCGAGAACAATAAAGAGCACAGACCTGCTAGAATGCCACCGTGAACATATGACAGGAAGTTGTGTGGCTTCTTTGAGAGATACCCACTGCATAAAAGCACCCAACCCCAACAATGCCAGTTCAATGAGACCCCTGTACATCTGTGTTTCAACATCTCAACCCCACCTTAAGGAAACCATAAGCCAAAAGTTTCTTTGCTGTGATGAAAAGGCCATAATCAACCACAGTTGCATTTGAGAAGATAACAGAAACAGTGAGCAACATTATAACACCAGTGTACAGCCATAGCAATAGGCCATGGTGACTCATCGTCGGCTTGGGCCAAACCACTTCCCAACCTTAATGTTCTTCAACCTGATTGGCTGCATCACTTCATGTACAACCAAAACTAGTGCACAGGCTTGTTAGGCGACACACCCAACATAATGGGCTGATCTATAAGCTCTAGCCAACATTTTTATCAGTGATTAATTTCCCATTAAGTCTACTAAAGAAAAGTCAAAACATGCCAGTTTGGCTCAGCAAAATGCTTTTGACACAGCATTTTTGCAGAGCATGCTGAGGCTGGAAAAGAGCTTGGCAAAGCCTAACACCTGCTATTCATTGGCTAGATGGTTTGATTGGTCAAGGTGGGTTGCTATTAGTAGCCTCCCACCTTTTGCAGTCCCAGTTTCAGTTTTATGGGTGAAGTTGGAAAAAAGTAAATAACTAATCTTGGATGTGAGAAATACTCTTGTGGGGCTACATACTGATCATGGGTGATGCTGCTCTAAGAAATGATCACAAGAGCCACTGCATAGCAAATTGATCTACTCAGTGTGGTCTCAAGAAGGTATAAAAAACATAGCAAACCTGTAGGGATTGTAGAAAAAGCGTGACATGCCATCTAGTGAAGCTACAGGAACCCAAAGAGGATGTTCACTCCACCCTGCATTGTTGTTGTGGTTTTCACTTTTCAATGCAGCTTCTGGATCCGTAATAGGACTTTGATAGCTTGTCCTGGTGGTGCCTTGTTCCCGCTCTATCATCCAATAGATGGCACGGCGCTGATAGGGTCTGAGCTCCGGCAGAAGCTCTGTAAATGCCATGTCTGTGCATCGTTCATCCCTGTGAAGCCATGTACATCAAGTTTAGAAATTCCATTGTTGCCAAAAACACAGAAGAAACTGGACTGAATTACATCCTCAAAACTGAATTTGGGGACCTACAACATCAATGCTTCCTGCCCATTCATTAGCAGGTGCTAGAGAAAAAAATTGTGCCTGTTAGGAGTGTCCAGTTATGGTTTTACTTGGATGGTCTGACTGCGTCATAGAGGGCAGTGGGGTCAAATTCCCCCTGTTGCTTTTGTGGGGTTGTACGAATTCTTCCATTCTCTTCAGGACCACCACATACTTGAACATTTTTGGGTTTTTGATTCAAGCTCTTTCTTCCCTCCCTGTTGATGGATTCAGCTGAAAGCTCTGGCCGAAGCCATGCAACCACATGCTGAGCTGACTTGGAGAAGACAGACCTTGAATTATTTGCTATAAGTGTCTCACAACTTCCAAACGACCTTTCGGTCACAAGAACACATAATTGGCCAGGAAGGCAACCTCCACTGAGTGGCTGTCGTGCCTTAAGGGTGAAGAACGAATGTCTGATCAGGTACACAAGTCCTGAAATCGCATCATCAGGACCATCAAGTAGTCCTGACATGACAGCTTCCATTGAATCTCCTGCCACAAGCTCCACTACAACATCCAGCGAAGAGAGTTCTTGCCAACCACCAATCCTGAACTTGCCTTGATTCGATATCTGTAACCTAACCTTTAAAGCTGAAGCTTCTATATGGCTTTCTGCAATAACATTATTCTCCATCATGATGCCTTTAAAGCCCACCGAGGGAACAACATTCATCAAGCTGATCTCTGCAATCTCAACTCCTTCCTCATCATTGAGCACCACTGGCAAAAACTCCAGTGCCGAGCTTTGCTGAGCTGATTTCTGCCAGGGATGGCCATCCTTGTTGCCTATGTTACCAGTCCATACACAATCAGCTGAAGAGCCCTCACTCACCAAGAATTTTCATGACAGCATGATAGCAAGTTTCAGGTAGAAAGAAACATCATACTGGAAGAGAGAATATATTAGGGTTTTCTTTTTTGAGGTTTTTTTCTTTTCTTTTCCTTTTGTATAAGAACTTGGCTGAAGAAAGCTCTGGGGTTTTGCATACCCATCTGTTCTAAACCCTAATTTCAGAATTTGGAGCAAAATCCTACAACAATATATCCATGACACAAGAAGCATGAAACCCTAAAAATGCCAGAAAATAGAAGCATTCAGCAACAAGAGAACACCCCTGCGGCTTGTTTTTGTTTGTCCTTCTTCAAGGGGAAGTCCCCAAATCTTAAACCTGACAAATCCCAAATCCAAATGCTATGAAACAAATATTGCTGACAAGAAGTTTTGAAAAGAAGATGGAGAACAAAGAAAGAAAGTGGGTACCTACCATCTTCTTGTTGGGAGTTGAGGTCTGAGGTGGTGTCAGTGATGATGGTAGCAACATCATCATCATCAACACCACCCCTCTTGGGCCTTGCCTGCTTCTTCCTAGCCATTTGAAAACTCCCCAAATTCTCTCCAGAGGAGGAGGAGCTTCAAAACTGCAAATTTCCAAACATAAGCAGCAGCGGGTGGTCTTGTACAAACTCTGGAGACTTTTTCGGATCAAAACTTATTTGCCAGAAGCCGGAATCCAATTCTTTCTTGGAACGACAACCCGAATGGAACTTCTGCCATCAATCAATCATAAATTGCTTCACATATCTGTGTGTGTGTGTGTGTGTGTGTGTGTCTCGCTGTGACTTGTTTAACTTGTTTCTTCCTTTTTGAGGAGGCAGCCCTTGAGCGCTGGCAAGAAATACTAGGATTTGACCTCTTGCTCGCCTTTAATGGCTCCGAGATGTGTTCCTTGCATTTCCTTGTGCTGGACACCCCACTTGACATAGGCAATCAGATTTGCAAGTTCAGGGTCTTGCAATTTCCATGCCATTTTTTGTGGGTGGCAGACTGGCTAGGCTGGGTCCTAGACACAGCAGAAACTAGAAAGATTGTGGAGAAGGCATTTAGGGTTTGTGTGTTTTGGTATGAGTCATCTTGAAGATCTATTCTATTTTCTCTAGAAAGTTGTCATTGATTTCATCAAATGCTTGCAGACATATGGATCTTACTCCATAGTTCACATAACAAGAGTTGTTATGGCAATACACATATGAGTTATGTGACTTACACATAACAAGAGTTGTTGTAGAGTTTTCTCTTGCAATCTCATAGATATGTGCTGCTTTTGTTGTGTTCCTTGTGTTTTAGGCATTTGCTTGCTTTGATGAGTTTGAGTTTGTTAAGTGGATCTGAATGCAAGCTATAGTTGAATGTGAATCTCTTTGACTGAGATGCTTCTGTCATTTCAATTCCTCGAAGACCCATTTGCTCTTTCACAGGCTCCAAACTTTGTGCATCTGTACTGAGCCTGAAAGGACTCCTACATTAACAAATGGCATGGCATGTTCACAAGGAGATACAGCAAACTGGTTTGAGTACATATGGAGACAGAGGGGGGAGTCATGAAATATTATGCTAATCTTGCTGTGAGAATCCTATGGCCTTGTTAATTTAAAGGATTTGTGAGGAATTCTCGTTTGCACCCAACTGCCTATCCATTTGCCTAAATCAACACTTCTGCTAAATTTGTTGGCCTTGCCTTGGTACGCAAGGATAGTGTGTTTAGATTCATTATAGAGTATAGTAGCTAAAGGGATTTTGGCCCCTAGGTAATAATAGGTCTATTTTTTATACAAGGATTTTTGAAAGATGATATTTTGGCTTGTGTTGAAACTTGAGATTAGTTATAGCGTTATAATATCTTGAAGGATTTTGGTTCCTTTTAGAGGACTTTTTTGAAGACTATATTTTTGCATGGTGAAATATTTGAGTTTTCATAATTCTTCTTTTGCCTCAAGATATTTTTTAATGTAAATGGCAAGGCCACAGTGTGACACACCCTTGTTGTTGCTGTTGTTAGGGCAATCATCCACAAAGGATTTAGCCAAATGTAGCCACAGGTCAGAAAGGAAAATTGACAAATTTTAAGACTCCTTCAGCTACAGGTCAGATTGGAAAATACAAAAATAATGTAAATTTTATTATTGGTGTTGGGGTTTAAGGAGGTTCATGTTTGCACCCAACCATTTGCCTACATCAATAATTGTGTAAATTGTATTGTTGTCTTTGGGGTTAAGGAGATTCATGTCTGTTAAGCATATCCCACCCATTTGTCTCAATCAATAATTAGGTGTATAAAATTTATTGCAGTGGTTGTGGTTTACTATGCTTCATGTTTGTGCCCGACCATTTGCCTAAATCATTGATTATGTAAAATGTGCTATTGTTGGGGTTTAATGTGTTTCATGTTTAGACTTTGTAGCTCAACCATTTGCCTAAATCAATAATTGTGTACTATATATAGTTGTTGGGAGGGTTTAATGTGCTTCATGTTTGCACTCAACCAATTTTTGCGTGTTGTGGTCATCTAGAATTATGTATTGTTGTTGAGTTGAATGAGCTCTATTGCAATAACCATTTGCCTAAATCAATAACTTATTTATAAATTTTGTCGTTGGGGTTTAACAAGCTTCATGTTTGCACCTAATTGGTATTTGCTTAGTTTTATAATTATTAATTATAAATATTATTATAATGCAAATTTTAATTATTGTTGTTGGGGTTTAAGTTTTGATGAGCCTCATGTTTGCATCCAACAATTGACTTGTAATTGATGGAGAATATTAAGCATGTCAATGGTCTTAATTTTCATCAATACAAAAATATTACCAAGTTGTCATCATTCAATAAAATCACAACCCATTCTTGAAATCTCATGTTCTTCAAATTAATTTGCATAATTAGTATTATGGATGACATTTAAAAGACACCTTGATTGAGGTCATTAAATGTATATTAGTAATTTAGAATTAATTCATTATTAAAATAAATTATTTTGTTTAACATAGTTCATCATTCATGAACATCATTGTTAAATTTGTAATGAATGGGGTTCATTCATCCACTTTTCATTTATAATGTGTAATTATAAATCAAGCAAAAATTATTCTAAAAGAAGTTTCAAAAATGTTTGTTGGATGTGAGTCATATGAAAGTTTTCACAAAAGTTTTTGTGAACTAGATCTTCAAACAAATATAAATAGAAATAATCTTCTTCCCATTATTTTATATTTGTGCAACATTAGTCTAAGGTATGATATTATGTTTTGACCTTGGTCCTTTTGATCACATTTTTAATCATTTCATGTTATGAATAATTTTTAAAAAAGAATGTGTATTTTTTGAATTTATTTTAAATTATCATGTTGTGTGGTTGGATATAATTTTAAGTCTATTAATGTTATAATTTGTGTTGATTTTTGTGCACTTTGAAAAACCCTTGGTCATAGTTTTTTTTTTAATGCATGTGACAATTATTGTAATACCTTTTCAAGTTCAACATCTTGCTGTTGAATAATTATTTTATTTTGAATTTTTGATTTTGGAAAAAAAAACGTTTTTGAATTTCAACAAAACTTCATTTAAATTTTAAAATATTCGCATGTTATTCATCACCAATAGTCTACACAAACGTTTGTTTCATGACACAAATTTTGATCCCAAATCCTCCCTTGCATGAAATAAGCATTAAACACTAACATACCATCAAACACTAAAAAGTAGGGTTTATTTTTTACATTTATTGCATACACAAAGTCAAAAAGGGAAAAAAATTAAAAACATGCACAAAATAATGCAATTCTCCACAGTGCTACATTATCATGCCCATAAAAGGTTTCAAACAAAGCTCATGGGGGGGTGTTTAATAACAAAAGAGAAAAATTATAAATAGCTCAAAAATCCTATGAAATTTCAACTTTAGTAAACAATAATTTTATAAATTTTCAATAGGAAGGGACCTTAATTTTCTAAAATTTCAACATTTTAAAAAATGATATATTTTTTGTCAAACATAAAAAGGTATGAAGGTACCATGTAAATAAATTAAAAATTATCATGCATAATGTGTAATTAAACATATCATGTCATGCCATGTATCTTTTATGATGCAAAGCAACCCCATGGTAAAAAGTAAGTTCACATGCTATGACCTCCATGTGTAATTAATAGCCATTTCAAAAAATATTATTCCTTATGTCACCTATAAAGTGAAAATGGGTCTTTAAATGTTAGCATGTTACATTGTACTAAAAAGGGCAATTATTACTACATAAAAAATAGTCCATATTAGTTTATTTTGAAATATAATGTCTTAATTTTAAAATCAATTGTTGATTGCTTTTAAGTAGGGATTTATCTTGGTTGCAAGATTTTATGCATGTGCATTTAAAAGTGGGATTTTCAAATTCTGGTCATCTTTCATATTGGGGATCGATGTTTGGGACTTGAATATTTTGTGTTATAAAAGTAATGACAAGGTTTACTTCACTAGCAAATGATTACCAAGGATTTTTGTAAATTTTATATTTGTAGTGATGGTGCAACCTTCAACATTTAGTGGTAAAAATAAATCTAAGGATTTTTAAAAGGTAAAACAAGAACATAATATTAGAAGTTCAAAAGGTGGTAGAACTATTATGGTTGCGTTTTTCTACACAGACCTACATCAACCAAATTCAATCATTAAGTCGACTTGACAAATGCTAAGCACAGTAAGAATGGAAAACGATGGTTAGGAGACTTACTTGTTTAGGTATGTCACAATGGTCAATAAGTTGACCAATCCATTAGTGGTGTCTAAAACTATTGCATCCATTGATATTTGCCAAACATAGTCATTAGGATGAACCCTATTGATGTAAGGAAGCCATGCTTGTAGGTGATGGTTCCATCCCACACAAAAAACATTTTATTGGAATGTTTTTGGAGATGAGGGTTGGAATTCAAGAATTTTTCAAACCTACCATTATTAACTTTCCATTGGTTATTCCACTTTAATTCATGGCCAATTGTTGATTCCACACCTCCTTGTCAGTTAGTGGGGGAGATGTATAAAACTTTATCGCCCTCCCTGTATCCTCCATGGAATGCTTGTTCCATTTTCAAGATATTGATCTTCAATGCAAGTCTAACAACTAGCATAGGAATCATTAAACATGATGGGATTAGCATCCTCAATTTATCTTTTGGTGAAATCTTGTGCCTCTCGAAAACATCGATGGTTTTGAATTTTGTCTAACTATGGACTTGTTGGATTGCATTGTCATAAGACAAAGGTAGAAGATTCGATGAACTTGTTGGTGTTATTGCATTAGCAAGAGTGTACACCTATTCAACAAAACAAGTTAATTGAAAAACCAAAAACATACACAACACTTCCCTATTTGAAATTTTTTGACAATGCTTCAGTAGGTTTTGTACTTCCTCTATAAAGTCAAGAATCATGGGCTCCATCTCCTCCTCTTCAGCCTCCTATATGAAAAGAACCAAACTTGTTAGTCTTGGTTCCTGCAAAATTTTGAAACTTTCACAATTGAAATGAGTGGATGGATTCCACAAACCTCTTACCTTTTGTGGTTGTTCATTGTATCCCTTTTGCTTTCTTCAACAATATTTTCAAAACGTGTAGACTTCCTGGCAAATGAATAACACATAATGACTACATGATAACCACATGATATTTATCTGGTAATTGATATTTGACACAAGGAAAAATGGCACAAGAGAAAAAGAATGAATTCGGGAGGAGTCGATGATCTTTGTCGCAACCCTAGCCTTGGCTCGCGACCAAGGCAAGGGGGTTGAAAGGTTGCGGGCCTATAAGTAGACCCGGGAGTCATATCCCATGCTCCCGGGAGTGCAAAGAGTGTGAAGGAGTGAACCCTCACACTCCCAAGTGAACTCCCATGTTGGGAGTTGGTGAGAGTTGGTGAGAGTTGGAGTCCCAAAAGGACTCCCGGAACTTCAGAGAGCGTTTTGAGGGGTCAAAACTCCATGGCTTGTTACGCTTTTTTATGTCAATGGAAAGGTCTTGAAGTGTAGATGTCCAAAATGGGCTCGCATTGCTCATTTGGACATCTGAAACACAAGTTATGGCCAAAAGAAGGCCCAGGAGTCGAACTCCCGGGAGTCCGCCAGTTTGGACTCCCGACCACTAAAAGTCGGGAATCGACCCGAAATACTTGGCTGCAGAAAACGTGCGACATACTGTTGGAAAGGTCTCGACGAGACCTACAACTTTGCTTCAGACGGAGAGTCGATTGGAGGTCTGCTCCGAAAGTTATGAAGCCTCAAAGTCGCGGGAGTCCCGAAAATGCGCGATTTCGGGACTCCCACGCGGGAGTACCGGGAGTCCCGGGACAAAATGGCCATTTGGATGCCACCCCCGTGACGAGTCACAGAGTATACTATAAGGGGGAAGGTGGTGGCTTCCCCCAAGGTCCGGGCCGTGGTGAGTCT
>Ga0116231_10006900_pt1 | contig 21250 bp, 16 predicted proteins | sample S1TSphgellanicum_2_FD_89695 | JGI IMG/M metagenome (GOLD analysis project Ga0116231, IMG submission 89695) | Host-associated microbial communities from peat moss isolated from Minnesota, USA - S1T2_Fd - Sphagnum magellanicum MG | ecosystem: Host-associated > Plants > Peat moss > Unclassified...
AAAAAGAAGCAAATACGTAGCCTTAGATTTTTTCGAAAAAACAAATCCAAAAGAAAAAAGATAAAAAAAAGAAGCAAATACATCACCAAAAAAAAAAACAAAACAAAACAAAACAAAGGTCCGGGAAATTTAACTGACACAGAAAACAAAACCAAAAAAAAACAAAACAAAAACAAAGGTCCGGGCAATGCCCAGAAACTGCCCGGGCAGTTTAACTGACACAGAAAACAAAACCCAAAAAATAAAAAAATAAAAATAAATAAAAAAAACAAACAAAGGTCCGGGCAATGCCCGAAAACTTCCCGGGCAGTTTAACTGACACAGAAAACAAAACCCGAAAAAAAACAAAAAACAAAAAAAAACCAAACAATCAAAGGTCCGGGCAGTGCCCGGAAACTGCCCGGACAGACGGACAGACATATAACTTTAATATATAAGATTGGGTCTATTTGAATTTCTTTTTCTGAATTTATTTAATAAATCAAACTTTTTGTTGACATTTTGCCAACCAAATCGATAATGAAAAAAATAAATTAATGGAACAAAAATGACATATATTAAAATTTATAAAATTTTATCTTTTCAAAAGATAAAACTGATTACAACAAATGAATGGTCATTGGCCTAGAGAATGCGTGGAGTCCTTGTTAGTAGAGACCCCTCTTAGGGTGGCCATACCTTGTATAAGTGTCATCCGTGGAGTCCTTCTTAGTTAGGGACCCCCTCTTAGGGTGGCCATACCTTGTATAAGTGTCATCCGGGATCAACCAAAGGCATGAAAATTCTCCAAAGGTTCAAAAGATTTCTTAGAAGCCCTTTCGTACTTATTAAACCCTGGCTTGGGACCTTACAAAATATGTAAGGCCCTGTAGATCCTTAGCAAGGACCATAGATTATGTAAGCTACCATCCTCAAGATACACTACTACTTCATGCAAATTGTTGGCAGGTTTTTTTGAGTGTAGAGTTATTTTTTCCAAAAATAATATGTCTTTCAAGTATTATTAACTCATAGGAAAATGCTTTAAATTTTTGCAAATTTGGACAAGGGATGATGAATCTAGCAAAGTTGAAGATGAGGCAATCAAACAATAGGGTTTCATCCATTTTTTCACCCTTCTACTATCCTAGGAAAAGTGAAAAATCAACTTTTGAGATGTCTCAACCGATATGCAACTTCCCCAAATGCTATTCTTTGGTAAATGGGCCAAACTTCATTGGACATTCATCCATTATGCAATTTACTTGGATGTTTTCCTTTGGGAATGGGGATGCATGATCCTCAATTTTCATCCATAGTTGCAAATCCCTTGAAATGCATTTTCAAGGAAGTGTACCAAAGTTCCTCTGGACGGTTTCCCCTTCAAATTTTTATTTGTTCTACAATTTCCTTGAATTTTCATAATCATGTAGCTTTTTCATAAAATTTCTCCCTAAGGAAGCTCCCCAGATTTTCATCCATAGATGTCATTCCTCAAAAACAAGTTCCTGTTTTTTTTTCATCCATACATGTCATTCCTCAAAAAGAAGCTCGTGTTATTTTCATCCATCAATGCCTCATCCCCAAGAAAGCTCAAAGAAATGTTATCTAGGGATGGCCAAAAATCCATAGAAGGGAAGCTCATGGATTTTCATTCCCTAGCAAAGGAGACACATGTAGAAAGAAAAGCATTGGTTTCACAATTCCAAAAATCAAGATTGTTTTGGCTCTTTTGGGGTGGGAAATTGCAAGTAGACAACTCTTCATTCTCTAGTGAGACCCATGATGGGCCACGTATGTATGTAATATACACGTACAATGTGCATGATCATGTTGATTGTCTTAAACCTAAAGTTAGGACCAACCCTAAAATGCTCAGCCCATTTGGAGCTTGATGGCCAATTGATCACTTTATTTAGTGATAACAATAGCTAAGCGATATCATGTAACCAACTTGACCCATATTATTACTAGCATACTCAACTGAGTCAGCTCCAATTGGAGCTTGCTCCCATGGCCATTTGGTGACTTTATTAGTGATAAAAATAGCTTCGTAAAATGATTTATCAAGTTCACCCGTATTACTAGCATGTTCATGGGATGTGGAGCTTGCTTTGGCCATTGATCACTTTTACTACTCGTGGTTAAGTTGACCCGTATTACTAGCATGTTCATGGGATGTGGAGCTCGCTTTGGCCATTGATCACTTTTGCTACTCGTGGTGATAACAATAGCTATGTAGTAATCATGTAAAAAGTTGACCCATATAACACGGGAGTGAACAACAACTTGTTAAGAAAAGAAAATGATATCCAAATTCCTCAAATCCATGGATGATCCAAACCCAATAACAACAACCAAATCATCCCAGCCTGTTTAGACAATAATCTTCTTCAGTACAACAACCATCAACCCTCATTAGGGTGTGTTTTTTATGAAGGAATTGGATCTACCCTTTCCAAAGGTACCTACCTAGTCTCTCTTTGATTTGAATTAGTTGATTGTGTGTTTGGATTTGATGTCTTGGAAGTTGGAGTGGCTTGTGTCAAACCTAAATAAACCCTTTGGATTAGTCTCCTCAAAAATCTTGTTGTTGAATGTTCTCTTGTCTGTAGAGTTCTTATGATTGTAGTTTAGTGAACATGGTGACGAAACTCAGATCAGCAGAACTGCCCATGTAATTGTCACTTGAGAGATATTCCGTTGTTCTTCACCTCAAGGTTCTTACCATCAACTACTCTTTCAAATGCATACAACCCCAGCACATAAAGCTCTGGCAGTTGTATACACTTCTAACGGTTGAGGAAAACTGTCCACAAAGTTTTGGATGATGGGACAGAATCTTTAGCAAGTGCTAATTACGCCAGATAATGACCATTAGTCAGATCCCCTTCATAGCCTCCCTCGTGTGAGGGCTGGCTGTAATCAGAGATTCCGCCCCAAGAGTAGCTTTCTATTACATGTGTTTCATATAGCTGTGTTCACAGCACTACATGTCAAGCATTGACCAAATGCAAAGTTGTGTGAGCTGTGAGTCAGTCTAAAATTCACTAGAAGGTGATAAATCTCTCATTTTTTTAATGAGAACATCTTTTTCTTTCTAATTTTTCTAGAAAGTTCGCCACATATGAAATAATGTTCCTAGCAATGATTGATTACGTACAAAATTTCCAGCTCCAATGGAAAATGCCTGTCCATGCAGCAAGCAACAGGACTCCTTTTCAGTGACTTTCCTTTAGCATCCTGTGATCATAACAGCCTAATGGAAAGAGACCATGAGTCAGATCATCCCCAACGGCCAGTTGTGATATCTCATAGTTGCTTTATTTTTACTTCAATAAGCATCGATGCTAAAGCCTCACACTCGTTCATTTTCTACGACCAAAAGTGGCAAGTGCTATTGTGCAAGGATTAGGAAACACGGGTGTGTGACAAGCACGTTTTTGTGTGCAATGATCGGGAACAACCTGTGTGCAGCAATTTCGATAGGGGAATTGGGTGAGCCATATAATAAGAGAATTGCAATGATAGGTCCCTTTACCCTAGTTGGGTGTTTTTCAATAGGGGCATTGGGTGTTGCCATAATAAGAGACTCATTACAATGATAGGTCCCTTTACCCTAGTTAGGTTTTTCAATAGGGGCATTGGTTGTTGCCATAATGAGAGAATTGCAATGATAGGTCCCATTACCCTACTTGGGTTTTTCAATAGAGGCATTGGGTGTGCCTTAATAAGAGACTCATTGCAATGATAGGTCCCTTTATCCTAGTTAGGTTTTTCAATAGGGGCACCCAATGGTTCTCTTCCTATGACTAATAAGGCTATTTCCAGTAACCAATGGCCTTTTCTAATGCATTTTCACTTCAATGTAGTCCTTCTCAGAACCAAGTTAGGGTTTAAACCCTAAACCCTACCACCCAACCCTCTTGTGTGTTTGAGTTTTGAAATGTGAAAATAAATTATGTGTGTGTGTGTGTGTGTGTGTGTGTGTGTGTTTTTGTTTTTTGGTTTTGTTTTGTTTTTTGGGAGTCAGATTTCATCATTTTTTTCCATTTAATGCCTGCAGTGCTGAAGATATGACCGTTTCTATTCTGGAATGGGCTTCAGAGGCAAAAACTTACCCAAATGTGTCAGGACTTTTTGGGCGTCCAGAATGGTGAGCCAGGGATCTATTAAATGACCCACTCCAAGCCATCCAGAGACTAGGGTTAAGTGTGGGGGAAAGTATCAGAGGGTTGTATAGGTAAAGGGGTTCACTCTCAAGTGGTTTCATGATGTTCAAACATAAACATAGGGTTCAAAAGTTATTGAATTTTAAATAATATTTTTCATAGAAGATTGAGTAAAATCACAATAAAATATCAAAAGGGAAAAAATTTAAGTTTTTTTTTTTTTTTTTTTGGGTCATTAGAAATTCAGTTAAACTCAAAAATCAAATTCTTGATGGAATTTGGATTTTAGACTTAAGTTAAAAGAGTGTATACAATTTTCCCTTTCAAATTGTGTTCAATATTATGACATTTGTCCAATAGCACATGCCACTCTAGTGATATATACCCCAGTGTTGAGCAATTAATTGCCTGGTTTGGTGGGTTAGAACTCACGGATTTGGTTAGTAAAAGTTGGATAGGAATAAGGTAACCTATTCTATTGATTTTTGGAACCAATTCCAAAACCAAAAAAACTAGATTATTTTTGGAATTGGAACCAGATCCAAGTTCTTGCTTCTATTGAATGTCCCTAGAATTTTACTTCTTTAAAACAATGAACAAAAATGTTCTTGAATCAAAGACTTTTGAAAACAAAATGAACAAAGAAGACTAGAATCAAGGGCAAACTAGAGTTTTAACTGCCCAGTTAACCACTAGTTTGGGTTACCCAGAACAAGACTTGAAACTAGGTTCCAATTTTCCAAAACAGAACTATAATTGATGAAACCCTGGCAAACCTTATAAAACAAGGTGTGGCCTTGCCATTTACATTAAAAAGTATCTTAAGGCAAAAGAAGAATTATGAAAACTCAAATATTTCATCATGCCAAAATATAATCTTCCAAAAAATCCTCTAAAAGAAACCAAAATCCTTCAAGATATCATAACTCTATAACTAATAATCTCAAGTGTCAACACAAGCCAAAATATCCATCTTTCACAAATCCCCATATCAAAATAGACCTACTAGTACCTAGGGGCCAAATCCCCTTAAGCTACTATACAAATATACTTTGGCCTCATCTTCACATGCAACTCAACTCCAACCTCAAATGATAAGTTTGGAAAATGTTTGATGGAAACGTGATGATTATGATTATGGAATGTAAACCCATTCTCAAATTTTGTGCAAGAACAACATTAGAAACCACATTAGGACATTTTATTTGGAGAGGAAGTTTGGAATTAGGGAACCATCATTAGGGAATTCATGGATGCCACACCAAAATCATTGGGATCATGATGATGGATCCATGATATTCATTTTGAACACAAGTAGGGAAAAGAGATGCCAAAACAAAGGACCCAAAACATCAAGGAGGTAGCCGAGATGCAGAACCTATGTATAAGGTGCCATCCTGGTGCCAACTATGTTATATCACCACATATTACATTATTTGTGACCACCATACCCTATGGTCAGGTTCATGGTTGACAAGGGTCCAAGGTCCGGGGACCAATGAATTCAAGCAATTTTATTGGTCAAAAGCTTTAAATTGGTCCCAAGGCCTTTAGACGAGGGTCCAAGACCAAAAAAGTGGCAAATTGAGGCTAAACCTACATGGCACCTGTTTTGGAGGGAAAATCAATTGGTTTGGACCAAAAAAAACAGTGCTAAAAGGAGAGCTCCTGATTTGGAGAACCAAGAATCAGGCTAGGGATTAAGGTACAGTCCAACTCAAGAATTCAATTTGCTTCAAATCAATCCAAATTGGTTCCTAAGAAATTGGACCCTGGACCATCATCAAAAGTGTGCCTAAGTGTTTTGACAATATACAAAGATGCGCAACTTGTTGAATCGTTAAAGTTTTCTCAAATTCACAATTCCATTATGTTTTTGAATGTTATACTAAAGTTGATAAGGTATTCTTATTGATTTTTCTCAAATCTCTAAATGTCCACAAATGATTTCAATAATGTTTTCACAAATATTTAGTTTTTTTTTTTAAAATAGCAAGGCACAATAAAAGTTATATGAAAAGTCACCACCCTGTATCTTTGGGCCCTAGTTTGAGCTTCTAATCCCCCTTTCATCTCCAATTTGAGTGTACCTTGAAAGTGAACAAAATTGGGTATTGTTTCATAAAACTGGGTATCAGTTCAGAAAACTTGTAATGAAATTGGGTATTGTTTCATGAGATTGGGTATCGGTTTGGAAGATTTGCAATGAAATTGCATATTGTTTTATGAAACTGGGTATCAGTTTAAAAGACTTGCAATGAAATTGGGTATTGTTTCATGAAATTGGGTATCAGTTTGGAAGATTTGCAATGAAATTGCGTATTGTTTCATGAAATTGGGTATCAGTTTGGAAGATTTGCAATGAAATTGCGTATTGTTTCATGAAATTGGGTATCAGTTTGGAAGATTTGCAATGAAATTGCATATTGTTTCATGAAACTGGGTATGAGTTCAGAAAACTTGCAGCAAAATTGGGTATTGTTTCATGAAACTGGGTCTCAGTTCAGAAAACTTGCAGCAAAATTGGGTATTGTTTTATGAAACTGGGTCTCAGTTCAGAAAACTTGCAGAAAAATTGGGTATTGTTTCATGAAACTGGGTATCAGTTCAGAAAACTTGCAGCAAAATTGGGTTTTGTTTTGTGAAACTGGGTACCAGTTCAAAAGATTTGCAGCATTATATTCAGACTTCGCTTGATTTAATGTACCTATTAGGAAAGAAAGACACATGTAAGGCAAATTCAAAACTGTGTGTGAAACACCTGTGAGTACCAATTTAGGTGAGAAAACCAGTTTGGTCCCCCTTTTTTTTTTTAATCATGTGTACTGTTTTGCAGCCCTACATTTGATTTGGTCCCCAGTTTAAGTGAAACTGGGACCCTGTAGCCCCAGTTTGGGGTACTTTATGGATAACTGTATTTTAATGGTGTTTTGAATTTTCCTATTAATTAACTGAAACTTGGCAATTAGTTTTAGGGCAACACTTTCTCTCTCATCATTTAGGTTAAATCAATTGGCTCTTAATTGTGCATCTTCATCTTGAGTTTTGCATCTCATCATGAGTTGCCTCAAAGTTATGCATCTCATGACAACACCTCCAATTTAGTTTGAAAGTATGTCACCTTAGATTGTTGCACCTCACCATCACAACCTTCAAAGCTTATGCATTTCACAACTCCTTTGATTTTTGAAATCTAAAACTTTATAGCCTCAACGTAATCTCACACGAGAACTTGTGATGAGCACATCATTGGTTGTTGCCTTATCATAATCATGCATCAAGTGATGAGATGGGAAAGACTTGTGATCATAAAACAATTGTGTCATTAAGGGATGTGGGAGGACTAGCAACCTTTAAGGCAATCATGTATGGGGTATGGGAGGGCGGGGAGGAGGAAGTGGGGAACTTGGGTTTCTTTGGTAATGTGCTTGGTTTTGTTGCGCTTATGAGCTTAACTTTAGTTGCCTAGAGCTTGTCGTCAAGTTTTTTTAATATTTTTTCAAAAAACTTGAACTTTGAAAGCTCCTATCAACTTTTCATGTATTTTGACTTTGAGAACAATTTCAAGGTTTTTGCAAGCCCCCTTGTTAATATGCATTAATCTACTTTTAACCAAGTTGTTCCTCCCTTAGTGCTTATAGGTTTTGCTAACAATAAAATTGATAATTTGGATCCATACTTGCATGAAGATGAAAAGCACCTTGCTAAGATTGTTAGTGGTGACGGCAAATGAGTCACAGGTTGATGAAGTGCACATTGGGAATTTGAAGAAGCAAGGTGTCGTTTGGAAACCTTACATCTTGAATTTGCTCATGTGGGCATAATTTATAAAATGAACAATAACTAACCCATAAATATTAGTCCTAATTAAATTATGAAATGCATAATTCATGTGGTGAAATCATTGGTTGTAAAATTATGGCCTTACAAACTCTAGATGCCAAAAAGCTTTCATTGTTATCACAAGTCCACTGGTAAAATAGCGGCCATGAAAAACCATGTAAAGATGGAACATGACATCGTAAGTAAGAAATATGTTAGAAAGCTAACAAATTGTCCTTGAAATCCACATGATTGTGAACCAATCAACAAGCAACCACATGTAACCCCCAAGTGCTAGATTTCTAATTTTTTTCATTTACATATCAACTCAAAAAATTAAGAAACACAATTTGGTTATTTAGAGGATGTTATGATGATTTTGTTTTTTTAATTTTGCCAATGAAGATTGTAGAATTCATTTGGTTCCATAAATTAACATGCAAGTTATGCCAAGGGTTGTGCTCCCATTTTTTTTTAATGTGTGTAGAAGAAAATGTTGACATTGGTAGAAAAAAATTTAATTGCATATGTGTAGTTTACATTAACCACATGCACATTTTATTTTTGAATTTCAAAAGGGACACTTGACATGTTTGTAATTATTATTTTTAAATCTCAACAAATTAGAAAATTAAAAGCCAAAACATATGATTATTGGGTTGTTTGACATGATTGACACCAATTGTGTAGCTATGGCTCTCAAATTGTGACAATTATATGACTTTTTTTTTAATTCACAAGATTTTTATGTGAAGGATGAAAGGTTTAATTTGTAAGCTTATGCAAGTGCATTAAAATTCAATGACTTGTATTAATTAAAATATTTTGGAACCATTTGATGGGTCTTGCTTTGGGCACATGCATACTATTAAAAGTTAATGTCATTGATGTAAGAAATCATGATTTTTCAAAAGGTTCAACTTGACCAAAATGTTCACATTGACCAAATCAAATGTTTAATTTAACACAAGGCATGGAGCATGAAAAAACATGGTTCTTTTGATTGGTTATTTTAACTAAAATGATTTTTGAACCAAATGTTATGTCATACATTTAGTAAAAAAGGATAAACCAAAAACAAATTTGTCAAGATGGTCATGGTTTAATCAAATTGACCATAATAAACGACAATAGCTTATTCAAATTGGTCATATTAATTTGGTTAACTAACCTAAGATGTTTACCTAAAACCTAGGCTATTATACCCTATTGTAAATTATTTACCCTAGGTTATTTTAAGTTATTTTATCTCAAGTTGTTATAAATTATCCTAGGCTATCAATAGGCTAAGGTAAAATTAATTAATTAAAAAAAGGTAAATAATAATAATAATAAAATAACTTAACAAGACCTACAATAGAATATCTTAAAATAGGTTAAGACAATTTATAATATCTAAAAACTTAAATAATTTAAGGTACAATAACTTGAAATAACATAAAATAACTTTGCATGCACTAAAGTAAAATAAGGTTATAATATTGTATAATAACCCATAATGAAATAATCCATAATGACCTAAAATAACATAGAATAATCGAAAGTAACTTAGAGCACAATAGCCAAAAATTGTCAAAAAAAACCCTAATATTTAATAACATAAAAACATTTAAAATAAAATAGTCTAAAATAATTGAAAATAACTTAAGGTGAAATAGCCTAAAATAGCCAAAACTAACATAGAATAACCAAAAATAATGTAGGGTGGAATAACCTAGAATAACCAAAATTAACTTAAAATTAAATAGTTTGGAATAGCCAAAGTTTTAAAAAATTAGAATAACATAGGGTACCTTAGCCTAAAATAACCTAAGGTATTTAAGTAGTTAAGGTGGATAAGTTAGGCCATATAGGTATGATAGGAAACAATGTTCATAATAATACAACAATAAAAATTATCATTTGTTGAAAGCATGGTGTAATAATGAAGGGCTTGGACTTTTAATGTGAAAGTGAAGGGTTCAAATCCTCACATTTACAACCTATTTGAATGTGCCTAATTAGTCTATTCTTATAAGCTAACTAATAGCCTAGATAGGGTAGGGTGGGTAAGTTATAATTAAATTTATTATTATTATTATTTAAAACATTAATCTTAGGTTAAATAGGTAAATAGTTAGGGTAAACAATGTAGATAGGTAAATAAAAAAATATTATTTGGGTATTAGTTTTTTAATAATTAAAATGTATAGGTTTAAAAAATTGCTATTCATATATTATTGTCCCATTTGACCCAAAAAAAAGTTTTAAAAATATTCAACCAAAAGAACTTGTCAAAATAACCAACCAAAAACACCCATTCAAAATGGACATGTCAAAATTAGCTTGCCCAAAAGGACATTTTGGTTAAGTTGGACATGGGAGCCAAAAAATCACATGGGGTTTCTTTTTACTAATTTTTTCAATAAAAAAGAACATTTTTATAGTGCATGAACATTAGGAATTTTAAAAGGTACACGTTTCTAGAAAGATCTTTAATATATATGTTTAAGAGGTTGCAAAAATCCTTCTTCTAAAAGTTCTAGAAAGTTAAGTTGGTTAAAGGTTCTAGAAAATTAATGAAACCCCATATGGTTATACAAGATAATATAAATAAAAGGCCTTGAAGGCTATGTTTGCATTTTGCATAACCTATTGAGGTTGAAGGGTATATTTTATGTATAAAGGTTCACATGCATTATTGATTTTGAAGTGTAAGAAGATATTCAACTAGTGCACCAAATGCAAACAATTGATGTTGTTGAATGAGCAAATTACAACACTAAAGGGTGGAAAATATTAGGAGAAACATTATAATGAAAATAGACTTTGTATCTTGGAAGGCAACACATCTCATGACTTCAAGTGATTGCAAAAATGATTTTTTTCTTGAATTTCCTTCAAATGTTTAGTTCACATGTTCAACTCAAAACTTTAACTCATGTTTAATTCAAATGTTCAATTTAGAAGTTCAACAATATGATTATAAGTTATATTTACAATCCACTTACCAATTACATTCTTGTGAATACTTTTACCTTTTAACATCTATACACATTGAGTGCTTCCTTGTGTTGTAGATGGTTTTCATTATTGACATTGCCTTTATGTATGAATAATTTTTTGAAAACCTATGTTAGACTTGTAATGACATTGATCATATTTGCTTAGGTTGTGTCGATTGCTATATCTTTTGATCTAATGTATTCCAATTGTTTCTCTCAAAGGTCTTCATGGGTCTTTATCATTCTTTTCTACTACCATGTTGTTTCATGCATTTGATCAATTAATTCAACCACTATTTGACTTTTTTTTTTTCTTACTTTTGCCATCAATTTGTGAGGTGATGAGTAGGCTTTTTTTATGCTTATGTTCCCAATTCATTGCCTTGACCCGTTGATTGATGCTAAAATTGTTGCTGTTGTGGGCTGGGTTGTACATTTGGGTATGTTAGGTGGGCCCTAGATGCAGGCATTGTTGAGTGGGGGGTGATGCATTAATAAATTTTGCTTATATTGCAATGGCTTCATGATTTTTTCATTGCATTTTTTTAGTTTTGTTATTATTGAAGTTAATTAGATTTTTTGTCATTAGATTTGTTGGTTTGTAGTTGTTGTCCAAATCATTCATCAAATCTTTGACATGAGGAAGTTGGTATATTGGTTTGCTTGTGATAAGCTCTTTCATCATTTCATGCATTTTTTGCTTGAATTGATGTGGCAGACACAATGTTGTTTTATATTAAACACCCATCGCCCAATATTAATCATTATGCCTTGTGCTAGTCATGTAGTTGAAAATTTGTTTGAAGTCCCCATTGATTGCTCCCCAATTGTTTTTATAAGTTAATCCATTCCTCATGTATGGTGAACATCTTGCCTTCATTATAAAGGTTGTAACTTTTTTCATTTTTTTATTGTTGTTTTAAATTGGTTGTGAGGATTTATTTAATTGAGGGTAATAAAGTCCTCGACCTCTTTTGCTTGAATGAATGTAATGATCTTTCCATGTTGTCAATTTAGTTAGTGGTACTTCTTTGACATGACTTTCACATTTGAATCATAAGTTTGTAGATTCTTGGCTTGACAATTTGAAACTTGATTCCTCTTCCCTTTGTTGATATACTTGTTGGATTGAACATTTAAAAAATTGTGTCAAAATCTTGAAAAAGATGAATTGGTTTCATATATTTTATTATTTTTTTAATTGAACTTTTTGTTGTGAGGTTATACCAAGAACAAGGTGAGAATTGAAGCTATGTGAAAGACAAAAAGACAAATTGATGTTGGTTAAAACATACAAGTGAAAATTGAAATTACAATGTGTGTAAAAGGTCTCATGAACTTTATTTTGTTATGAGTCATTTGCATCATTGAACTCTAAAATAATGATGTCGAATAAGTTCATTTGTGCATTTGTGAATCTAGTACAAATTCATTGTTGTATCATTATAAACTATTGATAAACAAAAATGCTTGATCAACTTTCTTGCAATGTGCTTGTTTAGAGAACTTTTTATTGTGCAACAACTTTTTTGTGTATGTAAAAATGTTTTTTTTGGTTGTCATCAAAGGCACAAGTAGAAAGCACAAAAGTTCTTCAACATTGAGTTACATGCTTCATTTTGGTGTTTTTATGTAACACAAGTTTTTCAAAGTTTTTTGATTGAAATCCATGATTAATTTATATGAAAGTCATATGTTAATTTAATTTTATTTAACACATAATTAATATTCATTGCCAACATAGAAGCCAACTTGAATTTTGTGATAACAAACATATTATAAGTGAATGCAAAAAAATAAAATGGTAAGAGAACATGAACTTACCATTATATGTGAATGGGGTATAAGTTAGACGGAACCAACAAATTCCATGTTTGTGCAAATAGTGTTTGCAATCAACCAAACATAAAACCTTGTGCTCTTAGCACTATGCTTATAATTCAAATCTTCAACACAATTCTAGCTAGCTCTCACAAAATGGTTTCAACTTAAAATTTGAATCTCTAATCCTCCAAGTCTCATCTTTCTAAGTTAGATAAAGCCAAGAGATTTGCATGTTTCTGCAAATTGTTTTTGGGGATGAGCTGAAAACCCTAAATGTTGCATTCTTGGCTCTTGTGTTTTATAATCTACTAAACCCTAACCTTAACTCTAAGCCCAACCCTAACTTTAACCCTAAACCCAAATACTTCTGGTTCGAGTCTTCAAAAGGGTTCCAACTGCCACCCACAATTTGCACAAAACCCTAAAACCCTAAACCCTGGCCTTTTGGGTCATCTTTTCCACACTCTGTTGAACCAGCGACGATAGAACCCTCATCTATCTACCAACAACACTTGTAAACCAAGCGTCACGCGTGCCTCTGATGATGAGTCCGTAGCAACTATCTGGTTGAGATTTGGACATCCTCTTCTTGTTCTTGTTCTTGCGTTGCTCTGTCACTGAAAATATGGATTCTTTGCTCGCAATGGAAAGCAGATCCTTGCGCTAGCTAGACGCAACAACAAAAGAAGCACTGAAAGCTGCTGGAGGATGATGGGTGTTTTGTTTTAGGGTTTTTTCTCACGGGCTTTTTGTGAAACCCTATCGCTCTCTCTCTCTCTCTCTCTCTCTTTCTCTCTACGGGTGTGAGGTTTTGAGGCGGTGTGTAGATAGAGAGGGTGGGGTATGCAGCAGCAGCAGCAGCTTCAAAAGGATTGGTGAATGGCATGGCGCGAGTTCATGCTCTGCGGTTGTTAACAGCAGCGCTGCTCACAAAACATGTGCCTTTGTTGCCTTTGCCGTCTGGTTATGGATCCACTCGCATTCTGCATCAGACCACAAGTTCTTCTTGCCGGACAGGTAACGATCTGAGATGGAGTTTGGGTGTGAGTAAGAGATCCATTTCTGTTGTCATACCTGCCCGAGGGTTTACCACCACTGGAACCAACGAAGAACTGGAGGAATGCATTCACGAAGAAGAAGATGCAATCAAGCAATCTCAAGTGGGTGTGGATCAAGGGGGTGGGGATCATCGCAGCATCGCAAAACAGGTAAAAATCTTGAGCTGCTTGCTGAGATCGCTTCACTAAGGATATCTATTTGTGAGGAAACCAAAAGAAAAGATAATTAGGGTTGCGATGTTTCTAGGCTTAAAAGCAGCATATGTGGGACTTGCAGGTTATCCAGATTCTCCAGCAGCTGAAGAAGGCGGATGACTTGCAGACCAAGCTGGCTCCATTTGCAGGGAGAATTTCGATGCGAGATGCGACAGTGATTATCAAGCTGATGCCTGACAAGCGACTGGTGTTTTCCTTGTTTATGTGGATGAAGCAACAACCACAGTACAATCCTAATGTCTTCTTCTTGCTTGCTGTTGTTCGCAATACTGTAGCCTCAGGGAAGTGGCAAAAGCTCGAGATTGTGGTGGATGAGGTTTTTGCCCAGAACTTAGTGTTGGATCAGAAACTTTTTGCAATGATCATCAAGAAAGCTAGTGACATTGGTAAAGTGAACCTCAGTATAAAATGGTTTCAAAAAATGAAGGACAGTGGCTTGCAACCGGACTTGATTGCTTACAACACCATGATTCATGCATACACAAAAGCTGGCATGCATTCACTGGCTTTTTCCACCTTCCAAGATATGCAAGACCATGATGTGAATCCAGATGTTTCAACGTTTGGTCATTTGTTGAACGTCTGTCGGCGTGATGGTGATGTAGCTAAAGCAAAGTATGTGTTCAAGGAGATGCGGCAAGCTGGGGTTCAGCCCAATCATGTAGTGTACAGCATTTTTCTTGATATCTATGGGAAGAAAGGAGAGATGGAGGCAGCAGCAGCCACCTTCAAGGAGATGCAGGAGGCAGGCATAATGCCTGATGCAAAGGCATACAACAGCCTCATCCATGGCTTTGCAAAGGCAGGCATGATAGATCAGGCCACACTAGCTTTCCATGACCTAAGACGAAGTGGTTGTGAACCTGACCATGTGCTTTTCTGGACGTTGCTCCACATGTACGCCAAGGCTAGACGGTGGGATGAAGCTCTGGCAGTGAAGCAGTTGATGCAGCGGTCCGGTGCAACATTCAACACCTTCTGTTATGACACACTGATTACAGCTTTCTTTGGTGCACAGCAACTGGAGGATGCTATATCAATGTTTAAAGAGATGCAGAGATCATCAGTCCCGGTTGAGCCTTCAACTTACATCACAATGCTCAAGGTGTACGTGCAAGCAGGACAGCATGTTGAGTGTGAGAGATTGTTTGACCTAATGATGAGGAAAGGCTTCAAGCAGCATGTAGGTGCATACGAAGGTTTGCTGGAGCTGTACCATAAAACACGTCGTATTGCTCATGCAACGCAGCTATATCAGCGGATGCAGCGTAACGAATGTGTGCCAACTCCCTCCATGTTTGGCATGCTTCTAGACCTTTACACACATGCAGGAATGTTCCCTGCATCAGAGCTAATTCTGCAACATATGCGCTCATTAGGCCACACACCAGACTTAGCCACTTACACGGCACTAGTAGCAGCTTATATGCGATATGGTCACTATTCAAGAGCTCTAGAAATTTGTGGTGATATGAAGGATGCAGGGCTTTCTGTTGACACAAGTCTCAAAGCACAGATTGAGGCTGCTGGAGAGCTAACTACACCTATGATTTGAACTGAAGAAGATAGATGAAGGACAATGGGAGTTCAAGAGATGAAGACACAGTTTCTGAGAATAGACAAAAGATTCAGCAAAAAATATTAAGATGTACAGTAGATCAGATTATTTTCAGAGGCCAATTGCCTGGAAATATTGAAGTCCATTTGGTAACAGTTACTCATCTGTAGAAAGGAGGAATAACCCTTTCGCCAGCTCTTTCTAAACATGCATTTCCTGCATGAAGTCTCAATTCATACATCATTCTGGGGACAATGAAGAAGCTGCACATTTCACTTGGGTTGCAACATGCTAGTGTCACAAGTGACAAATAATGCAACCACATCCAACAAAACAAAGCATTTTCTAAATCTCATATATAGTTCTGGTTCCTTTTAACTAATTTTCAGCTCTTAAAAGGGCTTGGCGGTGCAATGGATGTCAGTCAGTCTTGTGACAACCTTCCAGGCATCCCAGAAGAGCATACATATATTAGCTTGTGTATCTAAAGCAACCAAGTTGAAAACTGTCATCTCTCTAATTGGAAGAATCCACTGACACTATGCCTGTCCATCCAGATACTACCCAAGGAGTCTAAAGTCTATATCATACAAGTTCCTCACCAGTTGCATACATTAAAGGATTGATGATAAATGATGATGAGGAACTCACTAATCAAGTGATCCAAGCCTTCAGACAGGTTTTGAGACTATTCTGGTAGCCTCCCTGACATCAGCTCAGAAAAGGACTGCAATGGACCTGCAAGTGAACATGCTTTTGCGTCTCTCACAAACATAGAACCTGCATCAGAGAAGGAAATTAGTTCCAGAGTTTGTTGCCTTTCTATATATATTAAGCTTTCCAGGGCTCTCTGTACCCAGTTCCTCTAGATTAATGCTTTGTCTGAGATACTCTTGAAACTCAAAAGCACCAAGAACCCTGCACAAACAGGTTCTAAAAGCACTAGGAGGCTGTACGCAGCTTGGCAAAATAGCACTGTGGGTGGTGAACCACCTAACTAGTTCGAATGTACAATTGAGTAGTTTTAACAAGGGCATTGCAGAGCACAGAGCAAGATGGCAGAATGCTTGCTTGCACTACTTTTCTAGAGGTTCACTGCTACCTCAAAACAAGTGGAGCTGTTAAAGAAAGCAACAAGGACTATGGAAAAACCACGTAAGAGAGAGAGAATACCTATCCAAAGAATGACTGTTGCAGTTATTCCATAGAACAAATTTTGGTCGATGCAATCATATCTGCAGCATTTCTAGAACAATGTTAGAGGAGTTTTGGTTACATCTAGCAGAAACATGAGTATCAGAACCATCATTGGCCCAAGAAAAGTTGCAAAGTACAATTTTCAGGGACATGTGAAGGCTGTCTCAGCATGCCATCAATACATGGGTCTAGTCACCATTACTGAAGCATCTCAAGCCTCTGTCAACCTGACCAGGGGAACTGGAATGGAATAGATCACCTGGTAAGAAGACCCTGTCAAACTGCTAGGACTGGGTATGGAGAAACCAGGTGATAATTTACTCTCAGAGTGTTAATGATAGCTACTCTGAGCAAACTGCTTCTGAGGCTCATTTCCATATTCAGAGATTTTGGAATATCACCTACACTTTCTATCCACACTGGAGAAGTACCCCACAGCAAAGAGAAATTATAGTGACCGTGAAGAGTGCAGAGAGCTGAGAGTTGAGGGCCCTTACATGTACATGCTGATAAGAATTCCCAAGCCTTGCATTAGTGTTCCCCATGATGATCCAACAAACCTGCTCACATAACATCGCAGGCTTCAGGCAAAAACTCCAGTTACTCCAGACAAGAGCAACAACATCCATATGTATTTTCACTATGGTATTTTCACTTGATTCAATCAGCCTGGGAGAAAGAAAGCATACCACATACGATCACGTGTGAAGAGAGCCCTTGGCAATAGCAGACCATTTCCAATCATGGCCAGCAAAACTGTGTAGACTGACAGACCCTTTATATTGGAAGGGTTCAAATAATTTGTCCACTGAAACACATTTCTCCATCCACCACATATCAGTAGTATAAGAATGGGATATAAACCCCATGATGAGTCATAAATATTTGTCACATTCTAATACATTCTGCATACACACACACAGACACCAATCCACTGCATGAGAAGACCTCTCTCCTCTTCTTCTTTTGTCCTTATCTTTTGCTCAGAATTAAGTGGGCAGCCAGGTTCTAGCCAAAAGGCCATGGTGACCAGTGTTTCATGAGAGTACATGGATTCAAGTCACCCACCATTTGAGCAACAGGCCCCCACATAAAGAGAAGAGTGGCTGTCCATGCTGACATCGCTTTGAGGATCTTCATTCCCAGGGCTGACAGCTTGTCAAGTCGTGCCTGTAATGTCCCACATTATCATTCCAACACAAATATAGCTGTAAGAACAGCCCTTTCCTCTCATGCAGCGATTCTATAAGAATCTGCAGTCTTCTGAACTTATGTGGTTGCCTTTCATAAATGAACACAATATGTGGGAAAACAACAATATGGCCGACACATGCAGCAAGTCAATGATATGGTGACATGCAGAAAGTGTGCTTCAACAGATTTCTTACCAGCACCACCATGATGAGGGCAACAGCTCCACCAAAACAGCCAGGCAGGATGGATGGGGTGAAATATGTATCGAATGTTGACCACATCACCTATGGAAACAACATTGAAGTACAGCATCAGAATGGAGGAATGTGATCTGCTAGGTCATTTATGATGTCTCACTTTGAAAGTGTTTTGCCCAACTACCTAGTCCCCAACACAGACAGGTTCATGGGGTACTCGGGGTTCAGAGATGCTTTCAAAACTTAGGTCACTATGGAGTGCTTGGGAAGGAGAAGACTTCATCCAGCTCAGGGCAAATACTATATACCTGAGGGAGTACAGCAGCAGCACCAACAGTGACAACTTCTCCCCATAGCTGCCAGATTCTGGCACTGATCTTATTTTTGAGGCTCAGGTAGTTGAGGAGAAGGCCAACTGTCACTGTGCTTGCAGTTGCCAAAAAAGCTGGTAATGGCATGGCTTCTGCAATGGCAAGCTGTGACAAAACCACGAGAGTCGATATCACACCCACTGCCTGCACAACCATTGCTCCCCTCTCCTTCTTCCCTGCAAAGTATGATAAGAGTGCCAGATTTCCTAGTAGAGAAGTCAATTGGCCCTGCATCAATCAAACCACCAAAAAAATCCCCACATAAACAAACAAACAAACTAACAACCAAACAAACAAGGGCTTACAGTGAGAAAATTGTTAAATGTCCACAAAGAGTCCTGAACTATGGATGATCATGATGAGAAGGACAATGCTGACAGCAAGCTCATAATGCTGCTGCTGCTCCTGCTGCTGATGATGATGTTGTTGAGAGGATTTCCATGAGCAAGGAAGACAGAGGATGATGATGCTGTTGAGGGAGATTTTCAGGAGCAAGAAGAAAGAGCAGCAGAAGATGAAGAAATCCATGGGCAAGCTCTATCTGTCTGTCTGGGGCTTGGAAAAATGCTTACTTACCATCCATGGAACGGCAGACAGTGCAGAGGTGTTGCCGTCCGTGAGATTGCGGAAGTTGAGGTAAATTTGCGGGAGCTGCAAAAGCAGGAACGCGAATGTGGCGGAGTCCGCCGATCTAGCAGTCCAATCATCCCATTTCTTGAACCGAATCTCTATTTCCGGGTCTGTAACGCCCATAGCCTGCACACGCGCCAACAACTAACTAACTGTTGTCACTACTTTCCACCCGTAATCTAGCTCCAGGATCTTCCCAAAAACAAACACATAAGCACAATTGCAAACAAAAATACAAGCGAGAGAGAGAGAGAGAGAGAGAGAGAGAGAGAGAGAGAGAGAGTGATGAAATCACAAACAAATCACAACAACAACCTCAGGAACGTTTGCAGGCAAGGCAGCATTGGAGTCCTCTGCAAAGGATTGAGGCAAAAAAAGCCGCGTGCTAATCCTTCTACTCCTGCGTCGGTTGGGGAATTGGTTGCAAATGATGCCACGGCCATCACCAGTTTCTTCTACTACGACATAAGGAGTTCTCACGAAAGAAAACGGCCTGTAAAGAAGTGCTCGTGCTCTATGGGGAATAGAAATGGCGGTAGTAGCAATTGTTATTCTCTCTCTCGTAAGATATAAATGTGTTAATCTACCTCCTTCTTCCTTCCACGTTGTGCTTGCTGCTCCTGCTGCTGCTGCTACCGCTTCTTTCCGCAAGCAGCTTGCACCAGCAGACGAAGCAATTGCTTCTGGATTGGATAGAAGGCCCATTCTCTTCCTCTCCAAACCAAAAACCAAACAAAAAAAAAAAATTCAACACAAAACCAAACAAAACAAAACACTCTCACTCACTCTCTGTCTCTCTCTCACACACACACACACACACACACTTTCTCTCTCTCTCTCTCTCTCTCTCTCTGGGATTTCTGTCTGCAAATTCTTCAAGACAAAAACTTGGAAGGGATTTTGAGAACGAGTTTGTGCCATTATCATCAAAGGAATCTGGGGTGCCTTGCTTCGCCCCTCGAGCCTCTCTAAGGTCTCTTCCGCCCCTGGTGGAACCGGCCCTACTGGTGGTTTAACGGGTGACGTCCCTAGAGTGGCGGTACCTAAGGACCTTTAGGCGTACCTAATGAGGTGGTAGGGACTATAGACTTCAGACTTCTTTTTTTTTTTAAAAACTAGTGAAAATTCGCTAAACAGGCGATTTTGGGGGGGCGGGGGGGGGGGGGAAAAAAATAGAAAATGAAGCCATTTTTTCCCTTCCAAAACTAGAAAATAAAGTTTATTTACCAAAATAGAAAATAAGTCATTTTTCCAAAAAATAGAATTTTTTTCCAAAAATAGAAAATAGAGTTATTTTTCCAAAAGAGAAAATGAAGTCAAATTCTGGGGGGTTTCCACAATTCAGTCAGAAAATAAAATAAAATAAAATATAGGAGAAATTGTCAGATTACTCTTTATATTTGGTTCTATTAAGTAGCTAGAAATATAGGAGGAGGGTTTTTAAAATTTGTGCTTCAGATCAGTGATTGGTTCATAGCCAAATTTGGCTAAATCTTTCTAGGTATGATTGCCACTTTTCCTACATCTTCCTATGGACAATGGATCAATTCCACTTTCGCTGCATTTAAAAAAAAAATTCCCTAAAAAAAAAAAAAACATAAACTGACAATAGTATTTTGGGAGAACACAAATATAAGGACCCCCTCTTAGGAAAGGCAAGGGGTCTTATGCCTACAATTTGGGAGTAGGTGGGACATTACACCTACCTAGCAAGCCTCCTTGAGCAAACCCTAATGCCATGCTATTAGGACCTTGCCAGGTGTAAGATGTAGGGTTTAGAGGTGCCTTACATGGGTGTAAGATGCCTCTGAAGATGCATAAGGTACTTCCGTAAGGGGTGGGGCCACCTTGCTTAGTGCAAGTAAGGTGCCACATGTTTACACTAAAAGAAAACAATGAGATTCTTATGTGTAGGGTAAAGCCCTAGGGTGGGGGCATCCCCAAAGCAAAGGGGCCTACCATGAGGTCATAGCCAAGTTTGGCCCCACACATTTTGTGCATGTCACTCCCCCCCCCCCCCCCCCCCCACCCCCCCGCTCTCCCCACCC
>Ga0116231_10006901_pt1 | contig 21248 bp, 15 predicted proteins | sample S1TSphgellanicum_2_FD_89695 | JGI IMG/M metagenome (GOLD analysis project Ga0116231, IMG submission 89695) | Host-associated microbial communities from peat moss isolated from Minnesota, USA - S1T2_Fd - Sphagnum magellanicum MG | ecosystem: Host-associated > Plants > Peat moss > Unclassified...
ATAAAAAAATTCAAAGTTCAAATATTAATTTTGCGATTCATTATATGAACAATATACATATGTATGCATATTATATATATATAAAATTTTAGTACATACATTAAAATATACCCCTATGTCATTATAGAATACCTTTAGGATGCAACTAATTTGGTGACTATTGCGACTAATGGGACATATCAACCTATTAATGGATGAAAATAAATGTAAAATTGATGTAACCAATAGGATGAAAATTTTAATAGTTGCATCATAATTGTGAAAATGACCAAAATAGTTGAAAGTTGGTATTGTAGTTACAAATATTCTCAAATCTAGTCGTAAACGACTATAAGTCGCATGTAGTCGTAAATTGAATGGTTACATTTTGGCTGATTTCTACTAGTGCTAGTGCTAACTTTCAACGCCGAGAGTTGGCACTAATGGTCGTGAAGAACCTAGGTTCTTCATGGCCAAGAAGGCCAAGCTCAAGTTTGGCTATGCATTCTTGCATGTCGAAAGAGCTCTAGGAAACCAAAAATCCCTAGCCCAACTCAAGCTTGATCATGCATTTTTGCGCAACCAAGTTCAAGTTAGGCCACTCCTCCTCTTGCGGACTTACAAAACAAATATGAAAAAAGAAAGAAATTTAAAACTAAATGAAACTAAAAAAAACAAGTTGAAGAAAAAAAGACGTACCTTGAGGTTGGATGCTTCTTTGATTGACTCCAACACTCTTGAGCTTCCTTCAATCTCCTCCTCCTCCTTCACAAAACAATGTGAAAGGAAGTCTTTCTCTATGTGTCTTTCCATATATTCCATATTTCGTCACAAGTATGTTTCAAGTGGAAACCTAAAACCCTCCCTTTTTACCAAGCCGTCAACACTTAAGAGCTCTATGCTCTCTCCTCAACTTCTTCTAGAGTTGTCTACTCCGATTGCTTGCAAGATGAAACATTAGAATAATTTCTATCAAATATTTACTTTTGCTGGCACAAACCAACTTAATATGCATACCTCCTCTTCTATTTCTTGGGAGAAATCTATTCACCTTCTTTGCTCAAACTCTTCAATTTCCTTCAAAAAAAGAAATGGCTTGAAAGAATTAGAACATAGAATATTACACATATATTTCTTGCTACAATCAAATATGAAATTGCAAGGGTCCATCACTTATTGCCTTTGAATCCTAAGAGCAACTCCTCATGTCTTCTTTGGTGCCATTTTGGTTTTGCGCTTGATTGGTGTGCAATTGTGTCCGTGGCAATATTTTCGTTTCCTTGGACCTCCACCTTTGGAGTCAATATTCTTTTGCATCTTTCAAAGAATTTCTTCCTCTCATTGTGTAGTATATATATGTAGAATTATTGGGAATTTGAAACTTTTCTTCTAAAAACTTCTATATATTATTATGAGCTTTCTTTGAAATGACCCGTTGTTAGAATTTCATTAACCATTTCATCATTTATCAGCCTTTGTGAACGGACAAAATTCTATGATGTTTCAGTGATAATTACATATGCACCTCACTTTGGAATTACTCTTTTCATTTTGGAATAAATTATGTTTAATTAATTGTCCTTTAAACTGTGTAATTACTTTCTTATTTTTGTGATAAACTCTGCCTTCTCCCACTATAATCCTTTTTAGCAATGTTTGTTGAACATTTATTCATGACCCAATGAATGAATGCTAAACAAGTCATAGTCCATAGGGCTTTATGCTTTATGGTTTAGATTTTTTAGTTGGGAATTTTCATAATTTAATATTAACACCTCATTGACATTACAATGTACCCTTCATTTATAATGTTCTGGTCAAGCGTTATATCCAAAGTTTTACCTCTAGATTCTTTGCACTAGATTTGATTGACGAATGTTATCTTGCATGGAGTTGCTTCATTTTTGCATGGTTTGTGTTTAAAAATTAAAGAGATTTCCTTTGCCACATTCACTTTTAGTTATTTTGAATTTTGTTGATGGTCCTTTATCCATTACTATCCTAAAATGATACCTTTTATAATGTGTATGTCGCCTTCCAAGTTGCCACCCACCCTGTGATTTCACCATGTTGCAATTCAATGTACTATGCTAAGGATTGGGAATAATTGTCAAACAGCTAATTGCCACTTCTTTTCCTATAGACTTCAATAGCCCACAATTATTTGATCCACAATTATATGACCTATCCCTAGTAGGTTTTTCCAAGATTCATTTACATTGTGCCAATCATCGTTGATTTTGCGTGGCTTAACTCATCTATTATTTACCTTTTGTTGGAATATTCTTGTCTGCCTATTTTTATAAACATTCTACACCATTATCCATTGCAATTAAAGACAGTTCATCTTTTTCATGTTTAATGGCTTGCTTCCACATTTTTGTGCTGGTTGAATATTCATTTCTTTTTCTTATGGCCTATCGGGATCAAATCCATGCTGTTATGGTTTCCCAAATCTCAATAAATTACTTACCACATTGGTCTCTAGTTTTTCATTTGTGTTTTGTACCCATTATGCTTATGCTTTCCAAATACTTTTGGTAAGGTTGTTGAAATTATTCATTTCTCTCTTATTGTTCTTAATACCCACATATACACATTTTTCCAACTTTTATAATGTGCAACACATTCAATGAAAAAAATAACCCTCCTTAGTTTAGTATTTGAAAGTTGACCTTGTCATCAGAAAGACCCACCTATGAAGTTCTTTCTCTAATTTTTGTCTCTATGGTTTAATATTCATTTTGGTATGTGTCATTTCACATTCATTGTTTGCAATCTTGCTCCTTTATTTTGCTTTTAATTTTCTTATTTCTATCACTATGCTCCTGGAAATATGGTGACATTTCATGTTGTTAGCTGCTTGAACCTCACCATCATGGTTTGTCTCTGAACACTATTTGTACATTATGTTTATTTTTCAACTAAGTTTTTTACATAATATCCAAGGACGTTTTATATGACTATAATAACTTGGTCTCGAGTTTGTTGTACTAGATTCCTATCACCTCCTTTTAAGGCCACCAATGGATTGTTGGTTATGGTTAGTATTGCATTATTGGCGATAGTTTGAGTCACAACTCCTAAGACACCATTCTCACGTCAAGAATCGCAGGTTTTGTTGTCAAGATTGTGAAAGATGAAAATGAAGTTCTTGATACTCCTTCAATGTTCAGATGTTCCTACATTTTCTATTTTCATTGAATTGTTTGATTCCTCTTTAGGTGACGATTTGACTCCTAGTGGGTCTTTGATGAGATCACCAATTGTGAATTCTCAATGTTTTGCCTCACAATTACCATAATCATCCAGCCTTGTTTGTAGTATTTAGTCTATTATCTCTCGCCCTTGTGTTATGGTGTTGCCAGGACATACCTCCAACAAGTTGCAAAATCTGGATTATAACAATATACCTCTTCAAAAAGTTTAATTCTTGCTAATTACTTTTGATGGAGATGTCTTTTTCAAATTGCCACCTGTGTTTTTGACTACACATAGGCCTTTGCAAATGCAAGGCATGGATAGAAAGTATGGTGGCCATGTTTCGTGCAAGGTTATCACAACCAATATCAAGAATAATTTTGTGTTTAACTTTAGGAAAGCTTATTGCTTGGGTTACTTGTAGTGTCTGCATGATGATTGTGAGAACTTCATGTGCATTGGTTTTTGCAATGAAATCTTCTAGTGTGATGAGTGCACACATACTCTAATGGTGGGTCAAATGGCACTATCTCCATCTATGTCGTCCTTTGCATGCAAATTTTATCACTTTCTTCCCTTGTGTGTCACGAATTGTCCTGGATGAATTTATTATGTTGTGCATAGACTACTAATAGGCTATTCATCTCAAGGTTGATAAGCATCCTATGGCAGATGGCAAGTGTAGGGGGTTTGTGGACGAGACTAGAAGGTTGATTGCAAAGGAGGTCAATCACACGCTTGATGTGAAGATATTTGTGATTTCACTAGGTGCTAGCAAGACCTTCTTTGTTGCGCATCTAGTTGATGATAGTGGGAATGGAACTATGGAACTTTTGAACGGCAAACAATTGGAATAGATTTCAGATAAGTTCTCATAATTAAGTTAGCCTAATGTTTGTAACTTGGTTGTTGCTTTTAAACATCATGTAAGTCATGGCTATATTGATAGCATCTTTGAATTGAAGTCTAAGAGTCGCTATGATTACATCCACGAATGTTGTTTCCCAAATCAAGTTATAGGACAAAACGTTTTCATTTTCAAAATGTTGATAAATGGTGTGGGGAGTGGAGCGACCTTCGTCATGCGAATGCAACCTGGAGGGGATTTGCAGAACGTTTGGATCATGTTTGATCATGTGAAACGTGTTGCTGGCTGGACAACTATGGCTTGTCATGTGCACAATCCTATTTATTATAAAGTGATGACCATTGTGATTTGTGACATGTAGTCTAAGGATAATGAAGCTCAACAAATCATGTGGAAAAAGCTTAATGAGACCATGCTGCAACATAGGTTTCCAAAATCAAATTTCAAAGGATTCATGGCTATTAACACACAAGCTAATTGGAATACTATCAAAATTGTTTATGGTTATGGGGACCTTTCTATCAAGATGGTTAATAAAGAATGCACCTATTTATTCCATTCGACTCAATTGCTCGATAGGCACACCAAAAAACCAATCAAACATGAACTCCAAAATCGGCACAATGTTCTATGCCACCAATACAAGAATGCAAAATCCCTTGGGGAGGCTAACAATCTTTATGCTATAATTTGTTGTTGGTGGCTGTCATTAAGGGTTGCTTTGAAAGTAAATGTCCATGAGCTTGGAAATGAACTTAGCTTTTGGCATTTTTGTGTCAAGCAATGGGGAGGTTTCATGGTCCATGTGAGCATTTCACCTACGAACTTCCTTTGACTTCCTCTCTCTTTTGTTTATTCAAAATTGAAATTCCATCTGCACTCCACTTCCATTTGAGCTTCCATTTTTGTTGTGACATTTTAGATTTTACTAATATTTCCTTTCCGTTCTTATACAAAAGTTCAATGATGAAGAATGAATTGACATACCCACTTGCAATATGGCCAAAACTTGTGCATAACATCTAGTCATAGCAGTTAAGAAAATGTGGCACTTGTTTGTACATAGTGATGTCTGACAATTACATTCGTGTTTTCAAACAATCTACATTGTATAGACAATACTTGCAAGGTGGTCCATCTAGTCATGGTCCTAATAAGAATGAATTGTTGTTGAAGAGGGCCTAAGGGTCAAGCAATCTTACTAGATTTGTCGCAACAATGGCAAATTACACTTTTGGATCATCCTCCACAAATTGCCTACTTCACCTCAAAGGAGAAGAGGTTTTTGGGTCTTCCCAACGGCTTGTTGATTGTCCTCCTGGCATTAACAATGATTCCCATTATCCTAACCATGTGAATTTTTCTCATTCATGAATAATAGTTCTTATTGTTGAACCCAATATTGTGAACAATGTACACATGCAACAACCACCCTCTAGTTCTAGTAAGTTGCTACCTTTGGTATCTCGTGGTGGCCTAGAGTTGAAGGAAAGTGTTTGTGTTAACAACCAGTGGCATATTGAACATTGCCCACCCAATTCTATAATTCAATGTTCTACATTGCAAAAAACCACGATGCTCAAATGTAAAGCAATGATTAACCTTTACAAATCTATAAATGGAACTCCTCTTCCATGTTACTCAGGTTTCTGGGTACAATATCATAATGGATCACTCAAGAACCATAAGCATTGGTTTTGTCCAGATGACTTGAGTTGTTATGTCGGTGGAACATCACGAAAATTTGTAGTTGCTAGACCTATAGTGCCAACTATATAGCCCATCCAAGAAGGTACAAATCAAATCAAAATGAGTTAATAACTCTAGAAGAAGCATGGTTTTCCTTTGATTGCCTCCATAGAAGCAATGCTCGAAATTTATTTGGCTCGCAATCTTCATGTTTAAACAATTCCCATGTGCCTATTGCAGTGAATTGCCCTAGTTTTGTGAGGCCCTTTGATGCAAGTTATTGGCCTACAACTCATGGTGGCAAGAAGGTGAAATGACCTTCAATTCTCAAATGACACAATAGCACACCCATAATTGGGAGGCTAGCATCTTGTTTCTACAGTGCACTATTTTCCCCGTTGTTGATGTCCCCTCACTTGGGTACGGACAAATTTACAATATTCTTTCAAATGACAAGTAATACAATGTGACTATTGGCAATTTCTCTGGATGTTCATGTGTCTACTTTATGACAATGTTGACAGGTTCTTTAGGTGGCCTTGGGACATATGTGCAATGTAAACATGTGTATGACATCTTACAATTAATTATGTTCTATGGGCTCATGGAAGATTTCATTCATTACTACATGTGGAGTTGGGATGAAGTTTAGCATTTGTTACAATGCTCTAAAGTCTTAGGACTCCAGGGGTAGTACATCAGAATTGTATCTATATCAAATCAATTATGATTTTTTCATTCATGAAGCTTGCAATAAAACTTTTGACAGTCATGACATGCTTCTTTGTATATTGTCTCTTTGTGTATAATATCGTAATACCTTGACCATCTCACAAATATTTCTCAACCATGCAGTTTCCACCCACTTTAGCAATTCCTTAAATCAAATAATTTTTTTGATTCCTAGACATTTTGAATATTGGTTGCACTAGGGATTATGAAATGCATGTTTTTATTTTCTTTTGTCTCCAAGCCTTCACATGAAGCTACACTCAAAAGCTCTATTCGCCAAGCCCATGTTCAAACTCAATAAATGTTTATTGATTCCAAAAAATACTTTGGTGATGTGGTAGACTATTTCATGACATGTCATCAAATATTTTGCCATGTCACATGAAATTTTCCATGTGGAAAACAAATATACCAAAAATATTCCATGACATGGCATGGAATATTTTTGAAAATTTTGTCATGCTCAAGTGATCATGCTCACCTACCCATGTGAATTTGCTCTCCTGCTCACCCGCTAACATTGTTGTGACACCAAAAGTGAGCCACCATACTTTGCATTCACCCCAATGTATGGTTGGGTCAACCAATTTGCCACAAAACCAAAGTCCTTATTTACTTAAAAAATGGTCAAAATTTGGAAATTACTACTAGTTTACACTAATTTACATTGATTTCCTCCATATTTTTTCCATGTCATTAATGGCAATCTAGAGTTTCTATTTCTTTAAGCATCTAAACGAAAAAATCATAAAATATTTCTTCTTCCAATATGATATGGACTTATGAAAAAATGTTCCTAATTAACCCATTCAAAAGTCCATAAGTATAGTTTTAAAATTCAACTCATTATTTATTTTATTCCTATGCTTCTTTGATATGATATTTTACTAATTTCAAGTCCCTAACACACATCCCATCAATCAATGGACTGCATTGTAATCCACATAGAAATGGCAATCAAAGGTGTAATCCATGAATTTTGAGTTCAAAAGTCCATGGCTTTTGCGATTTTCAAAAATTGATAAAATATTTATGTGTATCATGTAGATATTCAAATTAAGATATCTAAACCAAATCCATTTTAATAAATTTAAAAACCTATATAGCAACATGGGCATCGCACTGGCAACCCCAATGCAAAATGTGTTAGCATGACCTTTATATATTATATTAAAATATAACCTAAATAAGATAATATAATAGAAATTATTTCATTTCATTTTATAGAATGGGAGATTGGAGTATATTTGTGAAAAAATAGATGTTGTAACAATATACTGCAAAGAACAAATATATTTTAAAAATGATTCAAATACTTGCAAAATTTGATGAAATAATTAATCATATATTGAATATGAATTGATTGTACCATTTCAATTACAATTGAAAAGTTTGATTCATGTGATTTCACAAAAAGCCTCTAGACAAGTTTTTCATTCAAGCAAACATAAGTTTTTTAAAAAAAAATTTGTTGAGGAATTAATTTCATTTGAAAGATCACAAAAATAATGTTGGAGGCCTTTGTATCAAAATATATTTTATATGTTTATCAAAATGTTACACAAAGTTTTTAAAAAACTACCCCCAAAATATACCCAAAAAACAAACATTTTTTAACCTAAAGTAGTCCTCCCATAGTGTGCTTTCACCCACTACTTGAATTCCTTCAACTTGAGAATGTGGTTGTTTTTATGATTGAACCGCCTCATGAACAAGTTGTGGTGCTCCTAATTCCAATTGCCTTCTAAGGCCCCTTGTGACTACTCTTGACATCTCACACTGATTGAAACAATTATTAATTTTCAAATTTCCTTTGATTAATAAATTGCTCTAAAATTAAATAAACAAACATGCAATTCTCAATTTTTAAAAAATAACATTGTAATAAAATCAAAAACTATCCAATCACATAACAATATTAAAAAACTACTAAAACCAATACAAATTCAAATTCAAATTTTTAAAAAAAAATTGGTTGAAATTACAGATTATAAACATGATTGTTTACAATTTTAGTCCATTGCATGGTTACCAAATGTTAAGGGTGTTTTATATTCCCTCAAATAAAACAGAATAAGGTATTTATTTTTAACTTTTAACTTGCTTACAAATATCAATAGGTTTGTTCCACTTCAAATCTAAAAACAAAAAAACAAAAACAAACACATAATTAAACCATGAAAATGTTTATTTACAAAAGCAAAAATCCACAATTAGATTTAGAAATTAGTTTATAATGAAAAGTATCAAAATGAAAATTGGATTCAATTGTTCCTCTTTTCGAAATCCTTTTACTTATACCATAGGATAATGTTGTTTAAAATCAAATAATCATTAACCAATACAACTATCAAAGATTTCAAATTTGAAGTTTAGTAACTATTGGTCACATGTTGATATTTAATTTGTTCTGTCAACAATCGGTTATGCTAACAAACAAGTTACTAGTTAATTTAATAGACTTGTTTAATAAAAAATCTATTAATGGCTATCATAAGAAAATAATTATCTATTATCCAAATAGTCCTTAAAATAGTATTACCTCACTAGTTATTAGTTGGTAACAATCGATTATTATATACATGAAGTGAAAAATTGGGTTAATAGTGTTTTAATAAGATGTGCAAGCAAAACATAACTGAGAAGACAATGGTTCGACCCCGATGTGACAATACCTTTTTCATGACCTTTTTCATACAATTTGGCCCAAGACAAGGATGCAAAGTAACCAAAATGTAATCAATAATCTACGATGACATCCTTCACATCTCTCTATCTGACATCACATGCTCAGAATCACCTAATGTGTCCACCATGAGCTACTAATGTAATTCTTTTTTCTTTTTCGCATGACATTTTTCCTAACGTGCAATCTAACAAACCTTCTTTGCTCCATTGACATCATTAACTTCAGACTGCGATGCAAAAACTTCTTCTTGAAATATGATGACTTCATGCTACAATGCAAGGTGTTTTGCCCTCTTTACAAGACTTGGCCAAATGATCCACCTCTTTCGATTTTTATCCTTTTGGGAACCCATTGCACTTTCAAGTTCAAAAGCTAGATTGTCCTTCAATTATAGAACAAACGCCCCCACACAAAAGCATAAAGATGATGATATGAAAAGTAAAAAAAAAGTGAAAGCAACACCTCAAATCTACAAAGCAAGGGATGAGAACTACATGTATGAGCACATTAATGTAAAGGACACAAGTGGGAATCATTGTGAACATAATGTGCTTGCAAACTCAACATTAGGTGGAGCTTGAACAAACAAAAAGCAAACTTGTTGCAATCGATGAAAGACAATGCAACACAAAAAAATGGCATGTGCATGGAAAAAATTTGCACAATCCAAATGAATGAAAAAGTAGCAAACCCTAACTTACAACTAAGTTGGTTGGGCGCCAAACCTTAAATGACTAGGTTGGCCAACCACCAAACCCTATAGTTATTGGGAGCTCAAATAATCCATCCAACATTCATTTCCTTAGGTTCCATCCAAAAACAATGATAGGCCAACTTGGACCCTTATGTTTGTCAAAAACATGGAGTTTTCAATGAGATGTGGACTCTTGAAGACTCAAGTGAAAGAATATTGAACCCCAAAAATACAAAATTTCTTCAAATGAAACAATTTCAATGCATGTTAAACTTCAACATTTCAATTTATGTTGTCTAATTTCATTTTATTTTTGGACATTACTATGTCATATTTCATAAGTCCACATGTCAGTTTTGTACTTGTGACTGCATCACTATATAGTAATTACAAAAGTCCACTACTATTTCCATTTCCAAAAACATTCATTCATATTTTCAAATATGATTCACATTATTAGTGTATTATAACATGGATAACTAGTATTTTAATAATGTTAATGTTAAATATCACTAAATACATGGTACTTTCATCAAATAGTCCATAAAAACTACAACTATGACAATCTAAACAATCCACCTTACTATGCTTTCACCCTTTGTTGTATCCATATGAATGCACCTATCCATTGCCTTCTAGATATTTTGCTTATCTACACCCAAAACCTTTACAAGTCCCCTACAACTACTTATTGACTAACTTGATGCTAACATACAAACAATGTCATTGGCAACAACTTGTGATTTCTGCTACTTTACCAGATGTTCTATAATACCCAATTTCAAATTAGATACTACTTGTTGACTTGTTTTCACACATTGTAAATTAGGAACCATGTGTGAGGCGACTTTTTGTCCCTCTACTCCTGATTCTATGATGTGATTATACTTGGAGGTACATATGCTATTGGTAAAGGAAAAATTCAAAGTGTATCTCTTGATATTAAATTACGTTTGTAGTTGAAAACAAATAGTTTTTCTCCTATGCATCATTTATGATTTGAAATTGATAGATATATTTTTTAAGTTCAAACTTTCCAAATCTTAGAATTTTATGTTAAATTATCACCCACCTAAACCAACTTCTAAGGATTTGACAATATGTTTAACTTGACAGTAGACTTCTAGTCATTCAAAACATTATTCCCATCACATATGTTATCCAAATCTAACTTGCATTAGTTCATTGGAAAATTAGCTATAAGGCACACTTGTTTACTAAATCTCAAGCTTTGCACCTAAAGTAGTAAAAAGTTATGCCATAGAACTCAAGAGGGTTTCACGAAAGCCAAAAGCTTAACTTGACATCAAATTTCACTAGTAGAAATTTTGTCTTTTGCAACTTGTCTTATGCAACTAAAAAATGTTGCATGCAACTCCAAAATAGTTGCATGTGAAACTTTTTAGTTGCATAAGACAAGTTGCAAAAGACAAAAATTTTAGTAGTGTTTCAATCACTCAAAACATTGTTGACATCACATATTTTATTTAAATCTAGCTTGCATTAGTTCATTAGAAAGTTACCTATAGGGCGCACTTACCTACCAAATCTCAAGCTTTGCATTTAAATAAAAAAACATTATGTTACAAAATTCAAAAGGTCTTGTGAAATTTCTCCTAGATTTCAAGCTCCCAAAATTACCCTTATTCAGTTCCATTCTTTCAAAGGTATTACTATCATCCAATTTATTCTTCTTTTTTCCACCATCTACTAAGACTAATCACTCTTCTCCTCCCAAGGAAAGTTGTAAGAACAAGTTTTCAACAATTCAAATCAAAAGTTATGTCCAAAAATAGAGTGCTAAATGATTCTTTAAAAAGAAGGAGAAGGAAGGAGGTGAAAGAAGACCCCAACTTGGTGGCCATTGGAAGGTTCCAAGCTTGGTGGCCAATGAAGAAACATTTTGCTTGGTGGCTAATGGAAAGTTCCAATGTTTGGTGGCCTTTGGAAGGAGAAGGAGAAGCATCCTTTTCACTTCTTTTCATTTTATCCTTCAACAAATTTTACTTAAACCTTTTTTTTCCATCGATTTTAAGGTTTTTCTTTACAATGGTTTTAAACTATTACTTTTCGCCTTTCCCTCCTTTTCCTTGACCTATAAATTGGAACCACACATTTTGATGTACCAAGTTTTCCACACATTCATCGTTAAGTTGATTTTGATTAAAGATTTTTTCTTTTCCTTGAATTCATGGCATTGCGCATGACCACATCTTATGAGCCTCAAGTCGCACAAATGAATGAAAAACCACCCTAAGAATCATCCCTAAATTTGACATTGACCCAACACCCTCGTGATGAAGATCCCAAATCGCAAAAGGTGCGCCCTCATTTTGAAGTTGAACCCTTTTGAGTTTGGTATTATCTCATTTTTTCGAACTTTCATACCTTGGTGATTTTGGTTGACCTCGCTTTTGGTGATGAACCTGAAACTGTTTGTGAAGGTTTTTATAAAATTGAAAAGACTTCCATCTTTACATGGTCTTTAATTTTCGGCATTGGACACTATCTTTGGTTGTGCAGTTCGATTCGTCAATTGCTTCCTAATAGTAAGGCAAATTACTTAATTCCCACCATTCGACACATCCTAGATTTTCTACAATTATGAACTATCACTATGGCATAACCTAAGACTCAATTTGCAATTGTAATTCCCCGTTGAGCTTATCCATAACCTGAATAAAATTTCATTAATCATGAAATCCATGTTGCCATTGCCATCCTAACACACTATTTATTTAAGTCATTATGTTGTCTCAAATCAATCTTATGCTTACAATGTTTGAAGATTGTTCTATCTCCATTGGACCCTTCATTGACACCCCCTTAATTGCTTCACGAATTTCAATCATCTTCATTTACACAACTACCCACTAAATATTAAAACAAGACCAATGTTTTGCCGAACATTACAAATTTTGGTATCTATTTAAAACCCCAACCCTCTAGAGATTTCTCACCCCTAATCACATAATTGAGGTTTTAAAATTATGATTACCAACTTGTGTTGAAGAAAAGAACTAACCCTACACCTCATTCATCCAATATCAAATTTGGAAAAAAAAAATCCCCCATGCAACCATGCACACTCATCATTCCTTATTCTAACATGAAATTGTTAAAACCACAACCTAATACCCTGATGCAATTTTTAAAAATTGAAACTACTATGCATGGCTATGTTGGTATGGCTCACACCATGCTTTAAAACTAATCAATGAGCATGAAATTTATCAATGACAACTTGTTGTGCATCACATTCTAAACCTTTTAGCTTTCAAGAATATACTTGGTTAGGTTTTTTGATAGCTCTACAGTTACCTTTTAAATTTTGGTTTTGTAAAGATTAAGTGGTTTAAAAGGTACAAAATTTGTAGGAACAATAATCTCAAAATTATTGGCCTCATCTTCTACAATGTGAATAACTTTTTGCATTTTGCATCGCACCATTCATTCCCACATATTTACCTTTCAGTTTTTTTCATACCAATTCCAATACTCACCTTCAGAATTTTCTTCCCTTTCACCATCAACAAACTCATCAACCTTGGTATCTATAGTTATCAAGGTGCTTACTACACCTAGATTACTATTCTTCTTATGTGCACACATTCTCAATTGTTTTTGCCTTATATAGTTAAACCAAAACCAAAATTCAATGCACCAATTTTTTTTCCTAAATAGGTCATGAAACTAATAATTAATCCTATTAAAATAACTTGTCAAGCTTAACAAAAATGTAATTCAAAATACAAAAAGACAGATGTCCATGCCCCCAAAAGAAAAGTTACAGTGTAAGCATGTAGAGGATGTACCTTGCCAAGTGCCTTGTTCTGTAACTCTACAAAATGAAAAAGTCCGCCTCTTACTTTCATAGATCCAAGTTCGGAAGATGTGTAATAAGGTTTGTAGGGTGAACTTACAAGCATTGGCTCTATTTTTTTATAAGTCAATTCTGTGCATAACTCTGATTTCGTGCACAATTTGGTGAAAGACACAATGGTGCATGTCTGGGAGCACACAATTGCTTCACAATCCTTTCATGGTACTCTAACAAGGTCCTTGATCATGGTATGCTATGATTAATAAACATTAAAGCTTCAAGCTCTTTTGATACATGCTTTGAAGGACTTTTTGGGGGCGTCTGAAAACGATTACAATGAAAGTCTTCCTCCTCAAATGAAGCAATGATTCACTTCACCATATCCTAAACTACATTGCTAACCTTGTTGATATATCTTTGAGTCCCGGTTTGAGTTCTAGAATTCCGTTTTAACATCATCTCTCCTACTTTTAGTTCACAAAGTTTTGTTTGAATTCTCTTTGACAATTGGAAAGCTCATTAACTCCCATTAACATGTAACATCATTTTTATCATTGTACAACTAATCTAAATACCTTAACCCTAGTCTTTGAATTTGTTGCACTTTTCATCCTTGTTCTAATAACCTTAACCCTAACCTTTGAGTTTGTTACTTTTCATCCTTATTTTCATAACTATCAATGGCAGTCATCCATGAAATGCATTTCTTGAATGAAATACAAATTTGAATGTGTGTCATAAAAATGATTCACAAAATTAATTTGAATGTCCATTTCAATTCTGTTTAGAATTATTATTATTTTATGATCATTTAAAATAAATGGAAAATTTATTTATAAATTTAAAATATCAAATTTCTCACTATGGAAACCATATGGTTAGACCATTAAGAAAACCACTCATTTTCTAGTGGTACCATTATAATGGGTTTCTAGTGGCCCAATGGTTTCAATTAGTGGTTGGTCTTTAGTGGGATTAAGAAAACTACAAGATTTCATTTGGGTGGTTTGGAGCAATTTGATTTGAATTTTCTTTTTTTGGTCCAATTCTAGGCAATGGTCATATTCAGTGGTTGTTCTGGTGGTTCCATGTGGTGGTCCTTCGATATGTTTTTGGTGGTTTTTTGGGTTGTTTCTTCGAGGGCTTGATGGTTATCAATAAGTGGTTTTAAGGTGGTGTACATTAGTGGTTTTTAAGTTATTTGTTGGTGGTTACTGCTAGTGGTTTTTTTATGTGTGTTAATGGTTTAAGGGTGATTTGGGGGTGGTTTAATTGAGTTATGTTTCAATTGTGTCATAATGGGATTATGGTTGTTTCTTGTGGTGGTTTGGAAGTAGTATATTCTAATGGAGTTGCAATTTTGTTGTGGTGGGTTCTTGGTGGTTTTTTTATGGTGGTTTATGATAGTGGTTTGTACATATGTTTGTTAGTGGTTTGGGAATGGTATAATAGTTGGTTTGCAGTAATTTTCTTGGTGAATTTATAATGATTTAGGTTAATGGTATTATAGGTTTATTGTAGTGGCTTTGTGGTGGGTTCTTAGTCAATTTAAGGTGGTATATTTCAGTGGTATTATAATTTGTATTGGTGGCTTTATGGTGGTTTACTTGCTAGATATGGGGTGGATTACATAGCATTTGGTGCACTAGTTTTGTGTAATCAAAAGTAATATGCAACCAACCAAAGTAATAAACATTACCATCAATACTTAGAATAGATGTGGTGAAAGGTTACAAACATCAACATTGGCAAAATAAAACATCAAAGTTCCCCATCTGAAGAACACCTCGACTTGAAACCCTCCATTTAATTAAGTGCAATTGAATATATTGCAAAGGGAAACAATTTCTAAATTACGTTGATGGGCAAGGTCATGGTTTCATATTAGACATTGTAACTTTAAGATTGTTTCTTGAACACCATAGGTAGTTGGCCACATAAGAGCAAAAGATTGGGTAACCTAATTAGGCGAGAGTTACAACCACCACATAAAGGAAGAAGATTGGGTAACTTCCAAAGGCGAAAACAACAACCACTATATAAGTCATACACACACATGCTTCCACTCACACAACCCACTGCCAGTTCTATATGTGTACCTATTGCAAACACTTCCAAAAATAGATTAATAGTTTTGACATGAACCAATTTGTCAAAGTCTATAGATTTTAAAACTTTTTTTCATCCCCTTTTGCAATTCGAATTTGGTAATATCACGAACATAGGTCAATCCTATTTAACACCTTAGCACCCGAAAGTCGATCAAACAAATAATCAATTCGAGATAATGGGTATCAATTTTTCACCGTCACCTTGTTGAAGGTTCTATAATCCACACACATCCTCAACATCCCACCTTTCTTGTGAACAAAGAGGACGGGTGCCCCATATGGTGACTTGCTAGGTTTGATGTATCCTTTTGTAAGGAGTTCCTCAAGTTGAACCTTAAGTTCTTTCAACTCTTCATGACTCAGTCAATATGGGGCTTTGGCGGGAGGTGCCACTCCCGGCATCACCTTGATTACATGATCAACTTGTCTTCTTGAGGGCAACTCATCGGGCAACTCTTCGGGCATCACATTTAGGAATTCATCCAAAACTTGTTTAACGCACTTAGGGAAACTCATCAAGTTGGCAGTTTCCTTTGGTTCAAACTCATCTAACACACGCATCACACACAACATGCCATAACCTCCCATGCATTCCTTTTCCAAAGTCTTTCCTAACATCAAATGGATGGTAGATCCACCCACCCTAGGCACTTCATGTGCCTTCACCCGAACAACCCCATTCTTGGATGGGATTCTAACTAGCCTATTGTGCCCTTCTTTGAGCACATTGTTACAGGTGATGAATTCCATTCCTAAAATGCAATCCATCCCCTTTAAGGTGGAAATTGACAAATTCACCTTTCCTCTCCAATTCCTTAGTTGAAGAGGCACATCTTTTGTTTGCAATGTGGTGGGATGGGGAACCCCATTCGCAAAATGCACCTCAATGGGTGCCTTAAGCTCCTCCAACTAGAGGTCCATTCTTTTGACACTCTCTTGGGTTATGAAGTTGTGGGAAGCCCCTGTGTCCAAAAGACATAACATGTCCCGTTGAGAAACCTTCCCTTTCAAGAAAATGGGGCGATTACATTCACCTTGGGCTAGGTTGGCGGTAAGGGCAATTACCTTAGAACCCCATTCACCGATTTGGGTTTGGGGCAATCTTTAGAATAATGCCCCATTTCATTACAATTGAAACACATTCCTTTGGGCTTCCCACTAGCATCCCCCTTGGGTTGGTTCGTTTTTAAAAGAGACCCCCTTTTTGACAAAACTTCCTTTAGGTTTGAAACCTGAGCCTTGAAATTGTTTGGGCTTTTCCCCTCTTGAGGTGTCTTACCTTTAGTTCCATTCACTTTCTTGGTGTGCCTTCTTGTGAAGGAATTTATTTTCCTTTTTGAACCTGGATTTTTCACCCCGTCCCACATCCAAAAAGCCTTCCACTTTCATGATGGTTTCGGATAATGAGGCGGGCCAATTTTCCTCAAGCTTGCGCTTGACCCAAGTCGGAAGCCCCATCACAAAATGGCACACCCGGTCTAACTCATGCATATACCAGATTTTTAACATGAGTTCGGAATACGCCCTCACATATTGGCGCAAGTTGTCATTTGTTACATTCACAAGGTCTCGAAGTTTGCATCTTGAGATGTAGTAAAAATTTTTTGGAATGAATTCCAACTCAATGCGTTCCTTGAAGAATTCCCATGTGCATCCATGGGTCTTCCTTTCCTCTTGCCTCACTGTCCTCCACCATGTGGAAGCGTAGCCCTTCAAATAAGATTGGGTAAGTTCCACGGCCGAACGTTGCCCAACTTTGGCGGCATGAAAGTAGTCCTCCATTTCCACAAATTAAGCATCCACAACCTTCTGATTTCGAACCCCATCAAAATTCCTAGGCTTAGTGGGCTTGAATCCCACACCTTTTGATGATCCTCTTTTGAGGGTTGCAACCAACTTAATGAAATTGGGCCTATTCATTTTGAGTAGAACCTTTAATTGTTCTAAAGTGAAAAGGACTGTGGTTGGTTGATGTTTTTCATTTTCATGATCATCGTGGTTCTCATGGTTTTCTTGCTTTTTGGAATCCTCTTGTTCCTCTTCCCTAATAGCTTCACATGGGACTTCTAGGTCTTGGGTGGGTTCTTCCACCATGGTTTCCTGTACTAGCTTACGATTCCTTTTCGGTGCCATCGAAACTTTCCAATAAGTGAATCAAGCTCTACCAAAGCTCTAATACCATGTGATGGACTCCCAACCTCCTCAAGAAACTCAAATGTGAGTTTAAGATGAAAACAACGAAGGAGTAGGAAGTTGGGGCACGTTCCCTAGTTCGTAGCACTTCAAGGGTAGAGGGGCGTGTTGGAGTTTCAGGATGGGATTAAGAAGATTGACAAGCATTTTAATCACTCACATGGACTTGCACAAACCAAACAACGAGTTGGTTAGTGCATAGTTGGAGCACTTTTGGTGCTAAAATAAACCATGGGCAAACTCGGACTCACAAGACTCACCATAGCCCGAACTTGGGGGAAGCCACCACCTTCCCCCTTATAGTATACTCTATGCCTTTTCACGAGGCCCACATCCAAATGGCATTTTGTCTTGGGACTCCCAAATGGCAGTCCCAAAATTCCCAAAGTTGAGATTCTCACAACTTTGGGGCCCCATAACTTTGTGTGCAGACCTCTGATTGATATGAGGTCTAAAAAATTTGTAGCTCTCATCGAGAGCTTTTCAATGGTATGTCACATGCCACCTGTACTCAAGGAAATTAGGTCAATTCCCGACTTTTAGTGGTCGGGAGTCAAACTGTCAATTTGACTCCCGACCTTTATTTTGGCCATAACTTGTGTTTCAGATGTTCAAATGGGTCATGCGAACCCATTTTAAACATTTTTGTTTCAATAGCTTTTCAATGATATAAGGAACTTTTTAATCCAATGGGTTTTAATCTCTGTAATTGCCCTCTAAAAATTCGGGAGTCCATGGGGACTCCAACTCCCAAAATGGGAGTTCACTTGGGAGTGTGAGGGTTTATTCCCTCACACTCTTTTGCACTCCCGGGATCATGAGATGTGACCCCTGGGCTTCCTTCTTGTCCCGCAACCTTGCAAGCCCTTACCTTGGTTGTGAGCCCAAGGCTAAGGTTGCGACATACAAGAAGTAAAAATCCTTGAATATATAACAATTCTATGGAGATCAGCTCTAACAATTAAGAAGGAGAAATTCAAGACTGAAGAAAGTGAGCTATGTTCAAACTTGCAAATGTTGAGAAGGCAAAAGCAAGCTAGCCTTGTAGTGGTGGAGAAAAAAATTGTTGAAGGGTGGCAAAAAGTTACTATTAATGAAACTCAAGTTCAAAGTTTGAATACATGCATTTATCGAAGTAATGTAGAGCAACCGAAGGCCAAGACATGAAATTGGTAGAGAATTTGAAAGAGATTGAATGTGAATTGGATTTGTAGCAGTTCCTAGTGAGAAAGGATGTTAGAAAGTTGATGAGTTTGAGAAGGAATATGCTCGTGTTTCCACAAAGCTCAAAGATGTAATTGTTTAATTAAAGAAATTGAACTTTCAAATTTGCCACAATGAGGTGTGGATAGAAGGTCTAGTGAAGTAGATTTATGACATGCACAATGGGGCTAGTGTGCATGCTTTTCCACTGCCTATAAAAAACCCTACTTTCATGCTTGCTGGAAATTCCAGTGTGATAATAGTGGAAGCTTGCCCTATTTGCGTATGTTTTTTCTTTTACAATAACATACTTGTGTTGTCTTGTGGTTACATGTATCACCCCTTCTGTGTGGGGTTGCATTTAGAATCAAAAGCCACCCATTGTGTGAACCCCACTTGAGAGAAGCCACTAATAAGTGATTGGATTACTAGTTCTAGTTTTTAGCAGAATAATTTATTGTTGAAGAAACTTAAGCAAGAAAAAGGATGCAGTATTATTAGCACCACAAGGAGCATACAAGTGTTAATTTCACCAAGTAATAAGTTCCTTTACATTTGTTTTGCTTTCATTGAATTTTATTTCTAGAGTTTTCTTCATAAGTTTTAGGGCAAAGTTGTTGTATGGGAAGAGTAGTTTACATTTGAAGAGTTTTGTAAAACTTTGAAGCAAAACTAGTTTATACTATATTTAAAGTTGGTTAAAGTTGAATATCAATTCTTAGTAGATTAACTTACTACTACATTGAACTTGCCCTTACAGTTGAAGTATGCTTTTTTATTGGAGTTATTTGTTTTGTGTATGTACTTGTTATGAACCTTGTTTAGTTTGAAATCCAATTATGTGTTTTTTGTTTTAGTGATATCTTAAGTGTCACAACCTCACTTTGAGGGAGTTGTGAGGTCGCCACTCACACTCCCGAAAATGGGACTTGGGAGTCCTCCGGGACTCCCAAAAACTTAGAGTGTGATTGCAAGGGTCAAAACACCTTGCATTGAGGCGTTCTTTATACCGTTGGAAAGGTCTTGAAGTGTAAATGTCCAAAATGGCCTCGCATGAGCCATTTGGACATTTGTAGCACAAGTTATGGCCGAAAGAAGGGCCGAGAGTCAAACTGCCAGTTTGACTCCCGACCACTAAAAGTCGGGAATCGACCCAATTCCGGTGCGTGTAGGTGAAGTGTGACACACCGTTGAAAAGCTCTTGAGGAGAGCTACAACTTTGGTTTAAAGCTCATCCTGATTTGAGTTCAGGGCAAGAAGTTATGGGCACCCAAAGTTTCGGAAGTCCAAACCGAGATAGTTTCGAGACTCCACTTTGGGAGTCCCAGGAAAAAGAGCCATTTGGATGTAAGTGTGATAGAGAGCTGCAGAGAATATTATATGGGGGAAGGTGGTGGTTTCCCCCGAGTCCGGCCCGTGGTGAGTCAAGTGAGTCCAAGGTAGCCTATGGCTTGTCCCAACACCAAAAAGGGTGCAGAATGAGTTCTAACCAACTTGTTGGTTGGATTTGGATGTAAGACCGTATAATTGAGTAAGCTTGTCCTTCTTCCTAGTCTATCCCGGAGCTTTCAACACGCCCCTTTCACCCCCTCTAGTGCTGGAAGCTGGGAGCATGCCCCGAGTCCTAGAAATTCCGCAATTTGAGTAACCTAGCCCCGACTTGGGGCTAACTTGGGATTTGGGAGCGCGTCATTAAGTGTTATTAGTTAGTTATTTCTTTTGGTATTTGTTGGTTTAGTTTATTAATTTAGTTGTTTAATATGACCTTGTTAGATGTCCACTTTCTCCAAGTTTAACCTTTATAATTGCCTTTATGTAGTTGTTTATCACTACTAAAAATCTTGTCATTTGTAACCAGTCACTATGCAACTGGTTGTCATTTGTAACTATCTTGGTCATGTTTGTAACTACAAATTTGGTATTGTATATTTTTGGGCCATACGGTTGTGTGTGCAACTAACATGCAACTAAATGTGTACAACATGGACACATGTCATAAAAATAATGGCCTAAACTTATACATACTTAAATACTATACTTAATATATCTATATAGGCTATATATAA
>Ga0116231_10006902_pt1 | contig 21246 bp, 11 predicted proteins | sample S1TSphgellanicum_2_FD_89695 | JGI IMG/M metagenome (GOLD analysis project Ga0116231, IMG submission 89695) | Host-associated microbial communities from peat moss isolated from Minnesota, USA - S1T2_Fd - Sphagnum magellanicum MG | ecosystem: Host-associated > Plants > Peat moss > Unclassified...
GGCAAATTGAAGTTGGGAATTTTTTTGGGGTAGGGTGTAAAATGTATAAAAAAAAATAAAATCCCCAATTATTTTTTTTTTTTTTAACCCCAATTTTGGAAACGTATTTTTTTAAAAATTTTTTTTTTTTTTTTTTTTTTTTTGTCATGTTTTTTAATGAAATCCTTTTGCATTCACATCATGCACACATCATGTTTTTGCTTTTGATTTTTTTATTCCATAACCTAGATTTAGAACTAGGCATGCCTTCTTTTATGCGGTTTGGAATTCTTGTTGTTTAGTTTTTTTCATGCCCATGACATGACCTCTAATACATTTCCAAAATCATTTTTATGCATGTAGTCAATGGCAATTATGTCATGCTTAAAACTTTTGACAGTGTGAAAATTACAATAAGCAAGCAAAGGAAAGGTAATTCTTTTTTTGCAAATGAAGATAGGCAATTTATGAGATCATTTTTTCATGTTTCACAAAACATTCATCTTGGCAATGACCAAAAAATGTTGTGTTTTGGGGTAGTGTGATTACTCATTATGCAACAAACATGCCCATGGGTGGTGGTGTAGGTCAACAAAGAGTTCAAAGAACAAGTGGTACCAAATTGAACATGATGTGTCATATTTTCTTGGAGTTTACACACATGTGGTCATTTTGAGTAAATTAGAAATATCACAAGAACATGTGTTATAGAAAGTGTTGGATTTGTAATGAAACAAACATTTATTTTCTTCTATTGTTAGCTCATATTTAGTGATCTTTGAAAGTTAAATAATCAAAAGGTTAGCCCATGGACATTAATAATAATGTTAAAACCAATTGCAAAAACCACACCTATTAACAAGGGAATTTTGTGAACACCTTAGGCTACTAACAACAAACATGTTGAAAAACATGATCACACCTAAAAGGCAAGGAAGGACATGCTTCAAGCATAAGCTTCATCACAACAAACATAACACCAAGCAATAATAAAGAAGTTATGGCTCCGAAAAAGCAATATGCCTTTGCTTAGTTCACAATGGCCATTGAGTGACTTGAAGGTGTTAAAGCAACAAAAATGTGTGCAACTACAAAGGGTAGAAAAAATGCAGAAGTTGTGTCATCAACTAAACAAGGGTGTGACCCTCATCTTTGTAACTACTTTTGTTGTTGCATTTGATGCATTATGACCACTATCATTGTTTCAACCATTCACTCTAGCATCGGTTCAACTAAATCTTGTTCCAAGTGTGCTTATAACCCAATTGAATTTTCATATTGTGCTTGCAATAAATTTTAATGTAGATTTTCATGACACGCAAATAGGTTATGAAGCTACTCCAAGCCCATCTTTAAAGCCAAACATTTCGATTTGTAGTTCAATTGAACTTAAGTTAATATTTAAAAACTTAAACGAATGAAGGTGAATGAAAGCATGGGTAGTTGTTTCAAAATTGGGATTTGAAAGTCCATAATCTAACACTAGTGATTTTTTTGCAATTTTAACAATTATCAAACCATAAATCATATAAAATCCCCTATGCTTTTAATCATAACTATTAATAAACCAACCTATGAATATCTGTAAACATGTGATTGATAAAAAAATCCATGCAAAAGATTAAAAAATTTCATGTGAAATAGACTTTTAAGGATAAAATTTATGACAATCATGTCATTTAATTTTTTTTAATTTTAAATATATATATTAGGAAAGTTTCAATGCATTTCATTAATAATTCTTAATTTGATGATTTTTTAAAAAAAACATTTTGACACTACTTTGACATATTTTATGAGTCCACATTTTTCATTTTCTTTGTGTGACAAATGTAATGTTGTCATTTCAAAAGTCATTATGAGTCCATAATCTTCTTAAAATTCATCCAACATTTTTATGATGATTCCCATTAAAGTTTATAACAACATGAACAATTAAAAAATTAAAAAATGTTAATTTTGAATATGGCTTTAAATTTTACATTTGTATGTAATCCAAAAATTATTACAAGTGTGACAGTCCAAATAGTCCCCCTATTTAGGTTTTCCATCTAGGTGTTGTTTTTTTTTTAAATTCTTTATTTTTGGGTTCAAATGTTATAGCTCAAAGCTTGATGGATTAAATTTTAATTGAAAGTGTAAACTAACATTGAACAAAAAATCTTTGGCACAAATGTATGAATGAAAATGAAAATACCAATTTTTTATTGATATGATTAGTGTTATAATAATTTTTTTTTTTTCAATTCATCTTCATGCCCTTTGATGCACATATATGTTTTATCAAGTCAATGTTAATAAGAAATGTGCATTCACATTCTCCAAGTCCGCAATCCTTTGCTTGTATTGTTGAAATGGAATTTGTTGCATCACCTCTAATAAAATCAACAAAAAATGAAGACTTGTTTAAGACATTGATATCATTGCTACCTTGAAGCAAGTTGAAGAAGACATACCAAATCCATAATGATTAGTCAACAATAACTATAAGAATGATTTTACAATTTTCATCCTTGTTTTGGAATTGACCCTACCACACCATACAACAATTTTTCCAAACCCAATGCACATAATCAATGTCCCCAAACATGTTAATAATTTCTATGTTTGCATTGATCTTCATATTCTTGTGAATTTCATCACAGGTAGGTTGTCTTAAGTATGTGGATTGGAAACAAGCTTTAATTGTATTCACAAATCACTTCATGGCTTCCATTAAAATGCATTAAAACAAAAACCACGCACTTGCAACTAGATTTTTAATTATGTTACAACTATAATTTTAGTTGGAAATGGCACTTACTACTATAAATGGTTTTTGCAATTGCTTACCAAAAATGTCAACATGTTGAAAATGAAATATAGTTATAAATTGTGTTCACATGTCACTTCATGGGTAAATATCAATTTAGTCAAAAACAACATTAGCATTTTGATTGATGAAAATCAACTATAAAATGCTAATTATATTTTTAAAACTCCATAATAACAAGTCAATGGATGAATTTCATCCACTTATGTTTCATGTCATTAAAGGGCATGAAGTTGAAATTTAAATTATGTTGCAATTTTTGGAAATGATTATAACCAATAGTTTGGTGATGTGTGGTTGAATGACATGTGAGTTTATAATCAATGGCCCAATGGAATGTCAACACATTTCACATCTATTCTGTTGGTTTGCAATCAAATTTGAATAACAAGTGTGTGCCATGTGTGTGTTGTATGATTTTCAAATTTATTAAAATATTTTTAATTCAAATATTACACAAATTAAGTTATGCCACATGGTGTCTAATGGGTGCATGCATGTTTCACATGTGTCAAAGTTGTAAAATGATAATAACATGATTGCAAGAAAGTTGACATGTAACAATAAGATAATTATAATATAACTAACATTTAATTATAAAGTAATTGACATTTAGTTATAAGATAGTTTGGCTATATGTGGTTGTAAGATGGTTAAAAAAAAATTATAAGTTAGTTGACATGTAATTATGAAATGGTTGACATGTAGTCATCACAAGTTTTTGCCATGCTTGACAAGATAACTTTGAAATATTCACAATGGATTGTTGATTCAATTTACTCATAATACATTTTACAATTGTGACAAAACTAATAAGACACATCTTTGATGGTCATTTCAAATACAAATGACATTTGAACAATGCATGAATCCTTTCACAATTCTGTAAGTAAAGTCACAAAGGTGTGAATTTTTTTAAAATACTCATTTGTTGATGTCACATATACAAATTAAATTTAAATGAATATAAAATTCATACACAATTGTAACAAATTGCTTATAATAATAAGTTGCTTGCATCAAATGTGATTAAATTAGATGCGTCTATTTTTTTCTTCATCACTTACAATCATTTACATATGCCAAAAATTAAAGTGCAAAAAATATAATGTTAATGAGCTCTAGTGAATAAACTCCCTTTCAAATGAAAGCACCATGATAAAATAGAGTTATCCATAAAGTCACCCTCTTTGACCCTGTCTTTGGGCCTGCTTTCACCCCTTGTCCCCTCTTTCAATGGTATCTGCAAAATAAGTAAATTTTATTAAATCTTAGTATGAAATGCTGAAACTAAACATTAAATGCAGAAAGGTTTGAGAGTAATTATAATAGTTGTGCATGTAGGAGTGGAGGCGTTCGGCAAAAGAGAAAGACAGGATGAAACTCAATTTACCACCAAAATTGGTGGAAAAACTAGTTTGGGTCGTAGTTATTTTGCATTGTAAAATTCTCATTCCCAGTTGTACAAGATTACACAATTGATGCCCTATTATGCCAAAGCTGGCCTTTCTTGCTCCCTAATCGTGAGACTTTACAAATAACTCTAATGCCTATAAAAAAAAACATATGAACAAAATTGAATTGTTCACTTAAACTAAAATTTATGAATGTTTGACATACCTAAAACCCTTACAACATCATTCCTTTCAGCAAGGTATGCATCATGAGCAACAATCCTATCCATTATGCAAAAATATAAGCTCCTTTTCATCCCATAGCTACATCAAAACAAATCAAGAGGTCTAACAAAACAAACAAGTTTCTAATAATTTTCGTATAATCTGGTGCATTTTTGCTTCTTAAGCGATGGATATGTCCCCGTTGAAAGACTCCAAAATGTTGTTGCGCTGCATTTGTTTTACTTGTATTGGAGAGAGCATTTCACAGTTGCAGGCCTTTCGAAGACAGTTTCCAGGTGATCTCAATTCAAGTTTCTCTTCCTTATTTTTCTTGCTGTGTTTGAGCACATTGTTTCTGCTGTAATGTCTATTTGTCTACTTTAGGGTTCCTCATCCTGCTTCATATTTGATGATTTTTCTGGTGCACAGTTTGTTTCAGTGGGCTTTGATGCCACGATTATTTGAGCCCATTGTGCATTTTCATGACTGTTTTTGGAAAGCTCATTAATCGGTTTCTTAAGATTTCCATCGTTTCCTGCCATTTCTTGAGTTTCTGGGTCTTTTATCCCATTGGTGAAAAGGTAACTGACGTTTTCTTCAGATATCTTCAATGCATATTTTGGCTGGTGCAATATCATGCCAGCCCTTTCAGCTATTGACATGCATCATCCTGGAAATGGGAATCTGTACTTCAGTGCTGTCTCACTGTTCCATTTGTTATTCCTTAACCCTGTCATAGCAATTTGCTCTTTCTGTCATCTTGGACTTGTGATTTCTATTTTTGAGAGATCAGTGCACAATTGCTGAAATGTTTTTCTTATTCTTGATTTCAGGATGGTGAGAGTGAAGAGGAAACTGAAAGTTAGGTACTGTAAGAGTGATGCCAAGAGACAAAAAAGCATAGAGGATGAATACAAAGATGATGAGCTAGAAGGGGTGGTCAGCAAATTTGGGGAGGCGCAGCAGCATGATGAATTTCACAGTTTGTGGAGCCAATTACCATTAGAGCTAAAAGAGAGGGTTTTGCAAGATTTGCCAACATCTAGTGTTGTCCAATTTGCTTGCACACTCAGCACTGAATGGCATTGGACCTTCTTAGGTGGATGTCGTATCCAAAAGGCTTTGTAGATACATACTTGTGCCCAATTCTTCTTGGATCCATTTTAGCAATGATTCAAAGATATAGCATAGCCATATCATACATCAGGTCATAGTCTTTTGCACCCTTTGACCCTGTTCTGCATGAGGAGCAGAATGTCTGGCTGACAGATGCCATTTCTTTGCAACCAGATCTATAATGTAAAAAGGTTAGAGATTCCAGGTAATTTGGCTTTTCTTGGTTGTCCTGGTCTCGCCACTAAAACTGTGGACCATGCCTCCTGGTCTCAACAAACCACAAAAAAAAATTTCTCCCTCTCCGATTGGATCCCAGTTTTGTTCATGTAGCTCTGGTGACAAGAATCAACTCCTGTATCTTATTCTATCCAAGTTACAGTGATGGATATGCTTTGTGGGTTTTTTCATCACCAATCTGATCAGATGCTTCATATTTTTGTGGAGAAATTGATATGTCTACTTGTGTTACACTCTGTGCTGGATGTTTGGACAGTAGAACTAATCCCGTCTTCAAGTTTCAGATGTGAGTGAGAATGTTTGGACAGAGTTGCACACACATTTGCCTGATGGGCAATACAATAACCTTTTATCGTCACCTGGAATTCATCAGCACCTACAATTCAACAGTAAAATTATTTAGCGAAGTGGAGAGTTCAAAAAGTTGAAACCTCCAAAAGGATCATATATACACCTATGTTTGAAGGGAAATTGTGAACTGCATACATGTATATCATGAAAACCTGGAAACTGAATAGGATACACACCTATTCGAAGCTAGTTTCCAATTCTGAATCCCAAAATATCTTTGCTGTGTTTCAATCTGATCCCTTGAAACTGTTACACAAAAATTCTAGCAGGAATATGTTGCACTGTCCAGAAGGATACATGAATGCACAGATTGCCAATGCATTTGAGGCAGCCAACATTCAGTTATTCCCAATAAATCTCAGGTCAACACCCTCTGTCTACCTGGTCTTTGCATCTTGCCTGCAGTAGGAAACATCATTAGCCCTCATTCACTCACAAGTAGCTGAGATTGTCAATGCTTTTGTTTGAGAGAGTTGTCTCTGACATGGCAATGGATAATGGCAGGTTCCAGCAAATTTTTGGGGTTCAGGAGTTGCAAAAGTGATTGACACTTGATGCCTTGATGCTAGTCAAGGAGCCAACTGAGAAACAGATCAGTGACAGTATATAGCAGAAAGGCAATCTGTGGATCCCCACGTTATGAACCAGAAACTAGTATTTTTTATCAACATGCTGCACACAAATCAGGGTCCAATCTCAAGAGAAATTGAATGTCTAATGTCTGAAGAGAGTACAGGTTGTAATTCATCTGTTAAAGTTTCCAAATTATTGTATGCTAGTAGTGGCAAACCAAGTAATGACTTGCTGTCCTGAAATCTTATTACTGGTCGGTGGTCAGAGACTGCATGGCTGTTTCAACCATTTTGGTAGCAACTTGAGGAAATTCACACCTCCAATTCACTGGAGATACTTCATCCTCAGATGAGAAAGTTTGAGGATTGTGGGTACTTGTGTACAGTTCTGTTTGCTTGCACATATTTTTGAGGTGCATGGACCATTCAGTGGACACACTCTCTATCATGCTCACGGTCATAGTTGTCCTTTGGTTCTTGCTCAATTGGAAACTTCCCTTGTTGGTCTATGTTTTCTATGAACCCAAGTATTTCCAAATGTGGTTGTTACATGGCAGTTTGCACTGGTAGATGTCAAAGGAACATAATTAACAGTAGCACTGACAACAATTTGCCCATTATGGACCCGTAAGTATTTCCACCTAGAAAAGGTTTGTATAGGCCAGAAAAACCACATGTCATCAACCAAGAAATGCTAGAGCATACAAGGTTTTCAACAGGCCATCACTGTGATGATCTAGCACTTGAATTACAGCATGCTACCATATGATATAACCAATGCGTTCCTAGTGGGCATGGCTATAGAAGGGAACTTTTAACAAATCTGGTCCTATCAATGGACAAATGTGTTGTTGCCCACAAAAAAACCACAAGAAGGACCTCACCAAGCATAAGAATGGATTCTACAAAAGGAACAGGTGCTAAAACTTGGTGTGATGCAGCCCACCTTTTCCACCCTAGTGTCCCACAACCTACAATCGTGATGTAGTTCAAATCTATTGTTGTAAATGGTGTATCCACCGGTCTAAGATAGAAGTGGTGCCATACCATGGTCGTTCTTCATTGGCTCCAACAGGTGAGTGATATACACCATCTAAGGTAAGATTGATGGCTCCCTCCAAGTGTGCAGACATTTCTGGCACCACACCATCCCCCCAGACATTTGCCTCCCCACAAACCTGCAAGCAAAGAGATCTCACTGGCAGGTTTAGAATTGCAGAAAATGCTGCTGAGTTTCAATTTTTCAACTCTGGGTGTCTGTATAGCCTGCAGAATTAGAAAACTAGTGATTTCCAAAGCATCATCTAAGTTTTTCAAACTTTTTTCTTCCCATCGAAATATATAGCCATGTATAATTGTAAGCACTTTGATTTGTCCTGCAGCTTCACAGTTTAGCATCTGTATCAGAGAACATGATATCTGACCCTATTGACAGTCATTGACACATCTACTATGCTCAGGTCTCACTTGCAAAACCAAACCTAATTGTGAATTTTATACTGCAACCAATTTGAGAAACTGAAGTACTCCCTCTGACCTATGCAGTGCCACCAACAATGGAACTCAATTTGCCTCATAAATTTCTTAGGATGACAGTATAGAATAATGAATTTGGATTCCAGAATCATTGTGCTTAGGATTAGGAATCATGTGACAACTGGAATTAGAAATGACAGACCTGCTTGTAACCTTGTCCAACAATGCGTGCTCGAAGAGTAGGAGGAGCTGGCTTCACAGATCCATCTTGAATTACTTCTCCCACTCCTGTCTCCATCTTTCCTTCCTGCGCTACAGATATAGCAGCAGTCCCATCCATGCTGGCAACAGTGCCAATACCCATTGCTGCAACTGGTGTTTCTTCACCAGCAAGAAATCGTTCTCCTTTCAAGAACCTGTGTTGATAGTACAGTGGTTGGTTAGTCCAGAGCCCAAGTCATGAATCTTGTTTCCAAGGGTAACCCCAGCCCTCTCTAGGAATCAGAATATATGTCTACAAGATTGCAGAGAAACTACTTTGAAGGTACTGTTGTGTCAATTCCAGCAAAACCAAAACTAACATGACAAGAAAGATTGTAAACATAACCTCAAGACTGTCACTCACAAAGTATTGGACCGTCACCTTCATCATGAAACTAGACAGGAGAGTTCTCTATTTTGGGCATTAAAGTCAAATGCTTCTAGATTATGTACCTGCCTGCTATGCAAACATACTTGACATCAGGTGCATGAAAGGCACCCGGGCAGTTCTCTTCCACATAGTAAAGGAGGCCCCTTGTTTGATCAACAACCCCTCGAACTCCCCTTGGAGGTGGTCTGCAGCCATTTCACCATGTCATCATAGACAACTCATAGGATAGGCCTCACTGCACTAAAGTAGCCTAGTTTTCTTCACAAGCTGGTTTTACACTCAGTATGGAAAAACAAATTAATCAAGGTGACACACAAATGCATACCAAAGACTATCGTGCAGTATTGAGTGCAAAGCAGAGTTAAGCAAGAAGAGATATAAGAATGTGGAGAATGTGGTGAACCCTGTGAAAGTTTGGGACATACAAGTGAGGTGTCCCAAGAGTGAGAAGAAGATCTATGTCATCTGTGCCATAGTTAGTCATGAATACACGTGCCAGCCATCCCCCTGCGGAATGCCCTATCACTGAAACCTTCTGTGAATCTACATCACAGTCACAACCCCACCAAAATCAGGGTTAATTTTAAGCAAGAGATATTTGAGCTCAAGGTTTAGGAACTCATTGGGTTATACAATCTTCTGTACTACAAATGCCATGTTCGATCTACACAGTTTCTGTGTGGTGGAAGAGTGAAATAAATTAACCAGGACAAATAAATGAAAATGCAGTAAAGCACCTTGACCCATAGCCTTGGCTGCAGCAATGGCATTTTTGGTTCTCTCAAGATACCTGCAACAATCCAGGCTAAAATGAAACTTTTTGCAGGATCTCTGAAGCTTGCCAATATTTACTGAATCCGGGAAAGGTGGGGGGAAATTGTTACACAGAGTAGCAGACTGATTGTGAGGATATATAACAGCACTACTCTAAGGTGATCCTGGTAAACTAAAGAAGAACAACCCAAGGCCACACCAGGATAGTGTATAAGATGAACCCACCAGTCCAGTACAGGCCTGGGCTGAAGGCTGCCTTTCCAATAATTTGCATCGAGAAGACCCGCAGCATTTCGCAACCAATCAAGGCGCGATACCTGTGCAACGATGGCTTTCAGCCCCCTGGCTTCAAGAGAGGCCACAAGCTCATTGTAGTCAGCTGTGTTGTTCCCTAAACCCTGCACTCCCAAACCCAATGCAATAGTGCCAACAACCCCAATGCCACATTATTATGACTCTTTTTAGTCTAGAGATGACGAAGAGCCACAAATGCACCTTCAACCAAGCAAGTGTCCAATAGGCGCTGTGACAGCTTGAGATGTGAATATTTTGCATTCTTGCACCTCACAAGTACTGTAAGGGTTTTCAAGGGAGAGTTATGCTCACACAAGATGAAGCTCCTTAATTCACGTATTTTGTCTAGAAAATCGGCTACAGACCTGACAAAGGTTTTACTCACTGGAAGGATGACAACAGGCCGGTAACCACTCGATTTCTTCACGCTCTCCTCCTTAATCACTGTATCTTCGTCCGCATACACTGCTGATGCTGCAGCCTCTGCTCGTACGCCAGTCCTACAAACCGTCGTGATCACAGAACTCTTACAAATCGTTGGTTCCCGCTCCGTCCTCAGCTGGAAGCCATGCGTCCCGAGAGTTGAAGAAGACCACAGCAGCCCGGTATGAGAACTGATTAAACTCGTGGTAGCACACAAGGTGCAATTCGCCTTGAATTGGCGAGATGGGTACGATAAACAAGACCCTGAAAGTGCAGTGGCGGCACCAGATTGAAGCCCGGGCACGAGGCAAGAGGGTGACAAAACCGTCGCTCCGGGAAGAATGTGAAGATACAGAGGCGACGCGACCGCCATAGCCGAAGCTCCGGTGTGTTTGTGTGTCTCTCTCTCGCTTGTATTTTCTCTCGTTATCTTCCTCACGAGCGAGCGAAAACAGTCCCCATACAAAAAATTCTGCCAGTAGGCCGGTCAGCGAACATTTAAGAACTCGAAGGAGATCGAATCCTCTCACAAATTGTTCCTCTACTTCCTATAAGCTTCTACAACACTTGTAGTAACCCTGCTGCATCTAGGGTTTCCAATGCTGCAAAATTTGCTCAATCCTTCTGTAAAGGAATGTGGAAGATTATGGGGTGTTTTGTGGTGTAAGAGCGTTCAATGTTCGGTGATGGATGAATTAAAACAGATTCAAATTTTTTGAGCTTAAAATCTTGGATTGTTGCATCTTTGGCTCTAGATTACAAAGAAGTTTTGTTAAAGCTTTAGTGGGTGCACACAACAAAGGCTTTAATCATGCAAAACAGACTAAAATTGAGGAAGATATGGGTACAAAACTAGAAAGGGGTTTACATTTTGAGGAATGTCGATTAGGTGTTAATGTGAACTCCAAGTCCATTTTTTGGAACTTCATGGACCATTTTTCATCCTAACTTTTCTCGTAAAACAAGGAATGACCCTTGCCCTAAGGCTTTATATACCGTACACATTCAAACCAGTGTTGGACAAGTATAACCATCTTACACCAAGTTAAGATCTTATCATCTTATTATCAAGTTGTTGTTGTTGTTGTTGAGGGAAAATTTAGCTTAAGTTTTGATGTTTTGTCACAAGGCAATCTTCAAGCTTTATGATTTAGTGGCAATTGACTAAACTTGTAATTGTGATCCATAACATACTTGTGACAAACTTATTATGGATTCAATCTTTGTACAATGTAACCTTACATTCATTATGTTGCTTGTTAACTAGGGTAGAGTGGTCCATCACCAATCATTAACCTATCACCGATCACTTTGGTAAATCTTTCTCAATTCTTCTCTTCATTTTGAGTGACTTAAAATGTTATAGGAGCGCCTTATCAAGCTTTACAAATCATCTTTGAAATGCAAACCTACACGAGCAGCCAAACAAGAGCAATAAAGAAAATACATTTTTTCATTCTACAATACAAAACAAAACGTGTTTTTTTTCATTTTTTTCATTTTGGCCCTTCCTATTTCACAAGTACATAACTTTCTCATTTTTTTTTGTAAAAGTGACCCCCCTTACTTGAGGGCCATAACTTTCTTGCCTCCAATTCATTTTTGCCAATTTTTAATGCGATAAATGCGCCAAGAGGAAGGCTCCATCTATTCTTTGGACACCATAAACAATGGGGCCCTCTTGCAAAAAAAACGGTAAGCAAACCCTACCTTAAGTGATCGCTCGTGGGCTATTTTACCCTAGTCTTTAAAGTGGTGTATCCCTTTACACATTATGGAATTAATGAGAGGTTGCCCCATACATTGGGTAAGAAGCCCAACAAGCCGTGCAAGGTGAAAGTCGTGCAAGGTGAGATAAGGTGATGCACTTAGTGTAATGGGTAGCCACATGCCTATACCATCATATGGTAGAATTAAAAGAACAATTTTACCACATTTCTTATGAGATTTAGGGCAAAACAAGTGGCTCTACCACTTGAGGCTCTTATCTAAAAATAATCTTGTACATACAATTTTACAAGAAGATGAAATGGAAATCTTTTCATTATTATGAACTCAATTAAATGGGTTCACAATTCATTGACTTTATAAAATAGAATTGTGAAAATCATTTTCTCACATTTTTATTGACAAATCATTTTTATTGGCATTCTTAAAATCATTATGCATGTTGAGAAATTACTACGCTATTTAAAGATTTTGAGCCCATCACCTTTCCTTCAACCTTACGAATGAATGTAAACATGTAAATAAACCATATTATGTAAAAAAGAAAATAAATAAATAAATTTAGGTGCAATTTTTTTTTTAATTTTTTTTTTTTGTAAGTGCCTCACAATGTGCACAACTTAAAACTAGATATTTAGATAGTATGTAAAAATGGATAGAATTGAGATGAAAAGAATTGCAAAAACTCCTAGCCTAATTCTTTTTATTTATTTTGCTTCCAAGATGTTTCACTATCAAGTTTAAAAATTTGATGAGTTTTAATAATGTTGTTTTTTTTTTTGGAAGTCACAATTTTGGTTTAGAGTTGGAATGAAGGGTGTTTTGTTGTTGTGGTTGGTGAGTCTACCTAAATAAAGAAGTATTCAAAAAAAATTGTCTTGTGGCTAACAAATGAAAAATCTTTCTACATGTAGTCCTCAAATATATGGATATATATATATATATATACATCAAAATTAAACCACAAGGTGTCATTTGTATTAACAATCAATAGGGACCTTGTTCAATAAATGATGACACATTTAGTGACAATATATGTTGAAACCATTTGGGGGTTGTTAGGTGAAAATACAACAAGCACACACACATGCTCAAATATGTTAACATTTAAATCTCCCAAAACGATGATTAATAATGTTCAAGAGAATGTTGAATTATAGTTCGTAGATTGTTTATAAATGTAAAAATTGAATAGGAATGAACCTTACACACATACAATATGTGTTATTTTTTGTGTATTAGTATTAAAAGTTGTTATATTCAAACCATCACTAGTTTTTGTGTTGAAAAAATCAAAATGCATGTGTATATCATACATAATCATTAAACCACGGCTATTGTGGATTGAAATATATGAATACTTTGATGAATTTATAAATTTGTGCACATTTGTTGATGCATGATGTATTCTTGTTTCTATAAGACATAAAATGTGATACATTTGAAAATTATGGTCATGGTTAATGTTTTTATAATGTTGATGTATTGAGGTTATATTCAAGGCTTGTATAATTAAATGAGAATGATGTGTTTTTAAATTGAAGAATGAATGATATCCAAGTCACACATGTTTTTCATCTATTCATTTTTATATAAATTCACATAAAAGTTTTCATATTAAAAAAGAATTATAGAAATATTAATTTTTTGTTTGAATATAAGATAAAAATGTACATCTTAGCTTGTGTTTCTTAACATTATAAAATCAAATACTAATTCGTTGAATGACAATCCTTGGGAATGATGAATGGTTTTTGTTGTTGCAAGTTGAATTGAAAATTAAATATTTGTTATGATAAATGATTGGGTTTTACCAACTCATATATTTGTGATGGAATATTCAGTTAATTTCCATTTTAATTGAATTTTGACATTGTAGTAATGATTATACTTTTCTTTTACTGTTCCAATTTTAAAATTTTGAAATGTTATCCATATTATAGTTTTGTCACAATATGTCTTAGATGTTTCAAATATGTGATCAACTCCATGTTATAAATTATGTTTAAGTTTGTGCAAAATAAATAGGAAATAGTAAAATTTTTGGGTGGTTGTTGATAACAAATTGAATTTATAAATTTAATATCCTTTGTATTTTTTTATTGCAATATCAAATTTGTTCAAAGAATGAAGGGCATAATAAATTGTTGCATAACTTTATTTAATTGATAACATTGGACATAAGTCTATCAAATATTTGGTGTTAATTTATAAATATTGTCCTTAATATTTTGAAAGGTTCAACTATCTTCCATAAGAACTTTTTGATAAAAATCACCTATCATCATCAAATCAAGACCAAACAAAGAATTTGTTTTGAATATGTTTTATGGACCTTTGCCTATTACTTATAACATTAAACATTCTACCATCAACAAATCATATTTCATCTATGTACAACAAGTTGCAATGGTTCATATCAACATGTAAATCTATTTAATGAATATGATGATAAGTTAGTAAACTAAATAAGGATTGTTAAACATGTATGTTCAATGTTGAATGTATTATTAAACCATCAATATTGAAGGCAATTTTACTTGTGGACACCATAAGCAATACCTTAGTTTTTGTTAAATTTGAAAAAAAAATTTATTATATGATCATAATAATCCTTGAATTATAAGTTTCAATGTAAAAGTTTTACAAGTCTTAACACCCTAATTAAAAATAAACAAATCAATGTATAAAGGTACAATTTTTTTAACGCATAATTTCAATAAATATTAATCTTTTTTCTTCATTTAATTAATTAAATAAATTGCAATATTTAGATTCTTTTATCATCATGGAATATGATAATTTTATGAAATTTTCATTTTTTATAGTCTATGATTTTTGGTTTGATCCATTCCATGATTGAATCACAAAGTCAAATCATAAATCATGTTGTTCAATATTGGTTGTGTTTGTAATGGAAATTGTGCAACTTCCATCATTTATTTCATTGTCTCTGTTATCATTCCAAATATTAGTTGATTAATGATTTTGATTTTGAATTAATTGAATCATTCATTCTTTTGTATTTTAATATGGTGTTTTGTAGTTGAAAAATATATTTAATCTTAAAAAGTCCATCATGTTGTTGACAATATGTATCACACCATGTCACATTAATTTCAAGTTATGAATTTTCTAAGTTGATGAAATAATTTTGATTTAAATTTTTTTATTGGGTATTTGATATAAAAATAATTTATTTTCGTTCATGTTATGTAATTAACTTACACATATGTATGATGTTGAACTAGGTTTCATTTGAATTTGAAAATATATGGAAAATTGTTTTGAAAATTTATTTGACATAACCTTTCACAACAAAAACAAAGAATTATGTGAACGTCTTGGATTTGTTTGTTATAGATGTTAATTTATATTGAATTATGTGCATGTTCACATATATCAACATGATTTTTCACTTATTCAACATGATGTTCCATATATAGGAATTGGTTGTCTTATTTTTTATTAAATTCATTTAATGTATGATGATTAAACTTTCTCATTTGTGAAAAAATCATGATGTTTTTTAATATATAAGAATTTTTGTGATTCATAATTTGTGATTTTGTTATTATAATGTTTGGAAACATAACAATGAATTTAAATGTTTTCACAAAATAAATTAAGTTTTGACAAGTTTTAATACATAGAAAATATTGTTTTCATAAAACACTCAATTAATATTTTGTGGGCCACTATAATCAATTATTGAATGGGAATGTTCCTTTTGAATATTAAAAAAAGTTTCAACATTTGTAATGGACATTACAATGGATGGGTTAAACAAGATTTCATCAATAGGAACATTTGTAATGTTTTTTTCCTTTTATGTGCATAATGAATATAATTTTAATTTAATATGACAAGGTTGTGTTTAAAACTAATGTTGAACTAACTAAAGGAAATGAAAGGTCTTACTTCTATTCATATCCCTTTGGGGACCTAACCCAAAAAAACTTCTAAGGAAACTTTTACTTGAGCATCAAGTAAAGAAGTTTCTTGATAACCTTCTTAATTGATATTCGACTATGAGTTAACTAAAACTTATTTGCTAGTTAACTAAGATTTTATTGAAAGTTGATTAGGAGTTAACTAGGAATTAATTCAAACTTAAGTACAATTTAATTAACATTTAACTCGGACTTAACTGAGAGTTAACTGGAAGTGGACTAAAAATGAACTAAGAGTGAATTGAGAATTAACTAAAAAATAACTAGAAGTGAACTATAACTGAATTAGAAGATAACTGAGAGTGAATTAACACTAAACTAGAAGTTAGGTACAAGTTCATTATAAGTCATGAATGAACATTTGAATGAATGAACCCCATGGCGTTGCCATCTGTGACAGAAAAAGGTTGAAAAATGAAACAATATACTCCAATGGTGAATTCCAATTGTCTTTCAAAGTGTCCATATGTGCATAATAAAATATTTCATTACAATAGAAAAATACATTTGGATGTGAAAATTGAGTAGGAAGTTGTTACATCGTTAATTCTAAAAAAGATGAAAATTCATCCAAATTTCTATAAAGACAACACAACATTAAAACATTCAATTGGTTCAAAATGTCAAGAACTTTAAATTATATATAAGGGGATAGATTGAAAATCCATTCCACATCAATAAATTATGTGCTTTGATATTTTATTCCAAAAATAAATTGGCCTTTGTTAATATATTTTTGTTATCCAAAAAATTGCAATGAAATCTCCTCACAAACCTCCCATTATAACACCTTCTACCATTTTTGTCACATATTGAAATTCATTTGTCAGTATACTTGATGCAAATTAAACAAAAAAACTTAGATTTAATTCTTGAATGTGACATTGTTGGACTTTCTTTGTATTCAATAATAAACATTGATTTAAATGTGCCGACTCATTTGAAAAGATGATAATTGATTTTTCCAATAAATAAGATATGGAATCAAAGAGATAACTACCTATTTATTTATATTTTGAAACTAAACAAAAATTGTATGGATGCAATACTTGTTCAAATAACAAATCAATAAGATTGAATGTGAATGTTTCCAATATTATGAACTTCAATTTTTATATATATAATCACCTTCACCCACACAAATTCACATGTGCACATGATGGCACACAAAATATTTATACATACACATACACCCACACATTAAAAAAAAGACAAAATCAACATACTTCATTAGAAATGAAAGAAAATTCAATATAAAATTATTTTTCGAATTGAAAAATTGTTTGTGTTGAAAAATGTTTACATTGAAAAATTTCTTGCACTTAAAAACTACTTGCATTGGAAAATTGCTGTCATGTAAAATCATTCATATTGAATAATTGTTTCACATGTATAATTGTTTTGCATTTAAAATTGTTTTGAACAATTATGTAAGTTAATATGTGAAAATTTTCATTTTCCTTTCAAAAAGAACTACGAAAAATGGTTATATAGTAAAATGTATTCAAACAAAAAATGTGATATAAAATATTTTCACATATATGGAACATTTGTATAACAAAGGCAATTAAAGAAAGGTCACACAAAAAACTATCACCAACATTCAATGCTTAATAGGTTTTGTTTGGAAATTAACTTTAGTTCATCAAAGTCAAGCTTGCCTTTCACATTACATTGGACATCATCATTAAAATCATTTGTCAAAGGAACAATTAATTTTTCATCATGCAAACTAGTTTCTACTTGCAGGATAAATTATTGAAGGTCTTCTTAAAAACCAACAAGGGCATATGTGAGTGATAATCAAAATTTGCCTTGAATTCAAATTGAAAAAAAAAGTTGAATTTGTTTTGGACAAAAAAAATTTAGGAATACAAACTTTATCATATGCATAATTACTTCAAGTCATTTTCCTTCAATGGTCAACATAGGTTTATTGTTGGTAGTAATGGAATCACAAACAAAGTTTAATTTTTTAACCTTTGATTTTGAACAAGCATTACAACAGACACTTGATGACATCTGCTACTTGACAATTTTGACATATTTTTTGAAATGGAGGTGTAACAAAGTTATTTATGGTCAACATCTAATCACTTAGAAAAATGATAGGAAAATGTGAAAGAAAATAGATTAAGAAAAAAGAGAAAATGTGCAAAAAAAGGTACAAATACACACAACATTCAATGAAAAATAATGAAAGGCATAAAAAAACAACATATAATAAAATTGTTGGAAAAAAAGAAAGAGAATAATATGTAATAAAACAAATTCAAACAAATAAAAAAAACAAAAATTTGAACATTCCATTTGTTAATTATTACCTTTAAGAAGCCTTACCTAAGAAGGTGAAGGTGTTGGTCTTTCAACTCCAAAAAAAAAATAAGAAGCAAAAAAAAAAAGGAATAAGAAGAGAACAAAGTCATTCAAGGAGAAATAAAAATTAAACACTTGTACTTTCAAACCTTATATCTTCCTCATTTGTTGTTTATTTTGAACAATTTAAATGGCTATGGGTGCACCATTTAAAGTTTTACAAAATGTTTTTGAAATTTAATGAGTTGGAACAATACAAAGAAATCTTAAGCTCCAAAACAAAAATTACTCTTATGTGCTTAAACCAAACATTAATTCCCTTCAATTTCAAAGGACATATTATTTTGCTCATTCATTTATCAATTTGAATGATTTTTTTGTTTTGGATGTGTTATGTGAAGGGTTCCAAAAAAAAATTCAACTTTAGAAGCAGTGGAGTAATGTCCAAAGATTTATAAAATCCTTATTCTTAACTATTTGTGATAAGTTTGCCTACCCTAATATGCTTGAAACCCATGTGATTTAAGAGCATATTTTTTGATATTTTATCCCATATGTTTTTTCCAAAGATGAATTCTCATCAATTATATAAAGAAAAGAAGCTCTTCTTTCCTAATTTCAACATTGACTACTTTTTATATAGTATATGTCCTATACTTGTCATTTTAACTTATTCTATAGATGATGCCAATAGTAAAATTTTCTTCACAACTTTTCAGAGTTAATTATAAAACACATAATTTTTTGAGGTTGAAAAATACCATCTCATCAAGATGTTTTTTTTCATTGGGGCTAGGTGACAAAACACCTAGTGAATGCTAGCTATTTTTTTCTTAGGTTAGGTGAAAAAACACTTGGCAACTATGAAAAAACACTTAGTGGTTACTAGACATGTTTTCATTTTTTTTCTGGGTTAATTGAAAATTATCATCGAGTTTGAATGGAGTTTTAACAATTGCCAAATGTTTTTCCATTAATTGTTTTCTTTTTCATTTTCAAGTAAATAGATTTTTTTTTAAAATTATGTTTTTCCATGCATGGCCAAGTAGGGTAGTTACGTGGAAAATCATATAGTAGCCTCGAAGCAATGTTTTCCCCAAAAGTAGTGGGAAAATGCCTAGCTACCCAAAAAATTTCAATTGACCTTTTAAAAAAAATGAAAAAATTTCCCAAGAGTTGCTAGGTGCCTTTTTTATTTTTCCATCCAAACTTGGAAGAAGAAAATCATTTAACAATTGGTGGGCATTTTGAGCACCTCATTTGAAACGCAACATCTTTAATTCAAACCAAATTATTGATCACAATAATTGATTTAATTTCTTTCATTATAATAGTACACATTGTGCAAAGAAAGTAAAATATACTAGAATGAATTTGATAACAAATAAATGAGGTAACACAACAAATGCACTTGGAAAAACACACTTCTAAAGAAAACAAAAACATATCAAAAAAAGGTTTAGGCCAAGCACAATGTGCATTGTAGTGAAAAATGAAAAACAACAAACATACAATATTATTTTAAGTTTGAAACAAAAGACATAAACCCTAATTAACCTTTTAATATTGTTAACCTTTTATTAAAATTTTAGGTACTTTAACTAACTTTGACTATATTTGATTTAAACTTAATTTAAATTATTATTATTATTATTATTATTATTATGTGCTTAAGTAATGGTTTAATTATGAACAAGATATCAACACCATTTTCATCCCATGAATTTTAACCTCATGGTTTACACCCAAACCTTTAAATCTTTCATTACCATATAACCATTCAATCAAAGTTCCAAAATGGTTCAATCCCAAATCTTGGCTAAAGCACATCAAATTTAAACCTTTTACTATTATTTCAATTTTTTGAAATAAAAAATTTCACTTTTACTTTCACTCAAATATATTAAATATTTGGTTAAGCATTAACTTTGTGGTCATTTTGATCAAAATTTCAGTCACAATAAATGTTTTAAAAAATAATTGTGTTCCACTTTTGATCATATGTATCAAGTGTTTGGTTGCAAACAATTTTTATAAATTTTTATATTCCAAATTATGGTTTTTTTGGTGGCAAAATTTCACAATGCTTAGCACTCAAAAAAAATTGTGTTTTGTACAAAGGATTTATTTTGGAAGAAGAAACCTAAAATTAAGCATATTTTGAAAGAAAGAAAGTTGAAATCACCATATTTAAACTGTAGGTTTTTGTAATATATAGTGAGATTTGAGGAAGTTTTTTCATGTTGCATATCAAGGTTTAAAAAAAATGTATGTTCAACATTATGGTAATATTTTAACATAAATTAAATATATGTTATTACATTATATACAATTTCCTATGAATTCATCTACATGCATGAAAAAGAAGTAATAATGATTAATGTTTTTATTTCTAGTGGGCCAGATTTCTTTTGCTTCACCCCAAAAGGAAGGAAAGAAAGATCATAAAAGAGGCGGTGTTGGCCAATATTCTTTTGGACAAGGAAGGAAAAAAAACTCAAAAAAGGTAAACCCAAAAAATGGCTGACAAAATATTGGATGTTCGTTATATATTTTTTTTGAAAAACATTTGATGTTATTTCCATTTAAATTTTTCATAAAAATAATTTGAAATGTAAACTAACCTTTGGGGTTTAGTAAGACATATCCATATGTTATATTAAAAGTATCAAGTTTGACTCCCATCTACCTATAACATTCCCTAACTATATAAAAATAACATAGTTGGAGAGAAAAAAAATCCCTAAGCCCCACTTCACATCATCTCATCCCACACAACTTAAAAAAAACCCCCTTCTATTGCACCTAACAACTCTTAGGAAAAAGGGGAAAAAAAAAAAAAAAAAAAAAAACAAACCCATCCCCTTTCCCACCCCTTTTACTATCGCCCAAAAAACACAAAAAAACTCCCCTCCCCTCCCCCCTCTAAATCACAAAGCAAACA
>Ga0116231_10006903_pt1 | contig 21245 bp, 21 predicted proteins | sample S1TSphgellanicum_2_FD_89695 | JGI IMG/M metagenome (GOLD analysis project Ga0116231, IMG submission 89695) | Host-associated microbial communities from peat moss isolated from Minnesota, USA - S1T2_Fd - Sphagnum magellanicum MG | ecosystem: Host-associated > Plants > Peat moss > Unclassified...
ACGGCCGCGGCCCCGCCGACGATTTCCGACAATTCGGTGGTGATCGCGGCCTGGCGTGCCTTGTTATAAATCAATTGAAGCTCGGCGATCAGATCGCCGGCATTGTCGGTGGCGCTCTTCATGGCGACCATGCGGGCGGCCATCTCGCTGGCGACATTCTCCACCGCGCCTTGATAGACCTGCGACTCGACGTATCGCATCAAAATACCGTCGAGCAATTCGGCGGGACTGGGCTCATATATATAATCCCACCGCTCCTGCAGCTGGTCCTTGTCGGTGGCCTCGACCGGCAGCAGTTGCGACACCGTGCCCTTCTGGCTCATGGTATTCACGAACACATTGTGGACGAGCACGAGGCGATCGATTTCGCCCGACCGATACTGATCGAGCATGACCTTGACGCTGCCGATCAGCTGCGACATTTCAGGGCGGTCGCCCAAGTGAACGGCCGATGCGGCGATCGGCAGCGCCAGGCGCCTGAAGAACGTGACCGCCTTGGTGCCGATCAGACAGAGCTGGATCTTCTGACCCTTGGCCTGTGCCTCCTTGATGGTGGCGAGCGCCGCCTTGAACAGGTTGATGTTGAGGCCGCCCGCGAGGCCGCGATCGGTGGCGATGATGATGAGCCCGAGGGACTTGACCGGCCGTTCGGTCAGGAAAGTATGCTTGTAGTCCGGATTCGCGAGCCGCAGATGTCCGATCACGTTGCGCAGCTTTTCGGCATAGGGGCGCGCCGCCTTCATGCGGTCTTGAGCCTTGCGCATCTTGCTCGCAGCGACCATCTCCATGGCCTTGGTGATCTTCTGAGTATTCTTGATACTCGAGATCTTGGAGCGGATTTCCTTGGCGCCTGCCATGCGTCAGACCGTCGCGAAGAATTCTTCGCAGCACTTCTTGAGCGACGCTTCGACTTCCTTCGACAAGTCCGGCTTGTCGACGATGGTCTTGAGCAGCGGCCCGTAGTTGGTGCGCGCGAAGGATTGGAGGCCCGCCTCGGTGTCCACCACCTTGTTGCGCGCCACCTTGTCGAAGAAGCCGCTGTTCGCCGCATAGAGCGACAGCGCCATTTCGGCCACCGACATCGGGGCATATTGCTTCTGTTTCATGAGCTCGGTGACGCGCACGCCGCGCTCCAGCTGCTTGCGCGTGGCTTCGTCCAGATCGGACGCGAACTGCGAGAAGGCCGCGAGTTCGCGATATTGCGCGAGCGCCAGTCGGATGCCGCCGCCGAGTTTCTTGATGATGTTGGTCTGCGCAGCGCCGCCGACGCGCGACACGGAGATGCCGGCGTTGATGGCGGGCCGAATTCCGGCATTGAACAGGTCGGATTCCAGAAAGATCTGGCCGTCCGTGATGGAGATGACGTTCGTGGGCACGAACGCCGTCACGTCGCCGGCCTGGGTCTCGATGATCGGCAGGCCGGTCAGAGAACCCGTCTTGCCCTTGACGCGGCCGTTGGTCGCCTTCTCGACGTACTCTTCGTTGACACGGGCGGAGCGCTCGAGAAGGCGCGAGTGCAGGTAGAACACGTCGCCCGGGTAGGCTTCGCGGCCCGGCGGCCGGCGCAGCAACAGCGAAATCTGCCGGTAGGCAACCGCCTGTTTCGACAGGTCATCATAGACGATCAGCGCATCCTCGCCATTGTCCATGAAGTACTCGCCCATGGCGCAACCCGCATAAGGAGCGAGGTATTGCATTGCGGCGGGGGTCGACGCCGATGCGGCGACGATGATGGTGTGAGCGAGCGCGCCGTATTCCTCGAGCTTGCGCACGACATTGGCGATGGTGCTCTGCTTTTGACCGATCGCGACGTAGATGCACTTCACGCCGGTGGTCTTCTGGTTGATGATGGTGTCGATGGCCACCGCCGACTTGCCGGTCTGACGATCGCCGATGATGAGTTCGCGCTGGCCGCGGCCCACCGGCACCATCGAGTCGATGGCTTTGAGCCCGGTCTGCACCGGCTGGGATACGCTCTTGCGGAAGATGACGCCGGGCGCCACGCGCTCGAGCGGAGCCTTCGCGGTGCTCGCGATCGGTCCCTTGCCATCGATGGGTACGCCCAACGCGTCGACCACGCGACCCAGCAACTCCGGTCCCACCGGCACCTCGAGGATGCGGCCCGTCGTCTTGACGGTGTCGCCTTCGACGATGTTCTTGTAATCGCCGAGCACGACGGCACCGACGGAATCTTGTTCCAGGTTGAGCGCCAGACCGAAGGTGTCAGTGCCGAACTGCAGCATTTCGCCATAGCGCGCGTCGCCAAGTCCGTGCACGCGCACGATGCCGTCGGTCACGCTGACGACGGTGCCGACATTGCGGTCCTCGGTCGCCGATTGAAACTTCTCGATTCGCGCCTTGATGAGGTCGCTGATTTCAGATGCCTTGATGGACATGATTTGCCTTCTTAGATGTCATTGGGCCCGGTTTTCAAACGGACGACTCTGGTTCAATTGCTGAGATCGGACGCCATCCGCTGCAGGCGGCCGTTGATCGAGCCATCGATCACGAGGTCACCCGCGCGAATGACCGCGCCTCCCAACAAGGCGGGATCGATGGCGGTCGTCATCCGCACGTCCCGCTTGAAGCGGGTCTTCAATGCGGTCGCCAGTTTCGTCTTCTGGCCGTCGGAAAGCGCGACCGCCGACGTCACCTGCACGTCGACTTCGTTCTCGTAACGGGCCCGCAGCAGCTCGTATTGCGCAGCGATGTCCGGCAGGACTTGGAGCCGCTTATTTTTCGCGAGCAGCCGCACGAAGTTCTGCCAATACTCGTCGGCACCACCGCCCAGCCCGGCGAACAGCGACACCACCTGGTCGGGACTCATCTGCGGATTCGTGATGAGGTCTGCGATGCGCAAGTCGGTGACCAAGGCAACGCCCGCGTGCAGCGCCGCCGACCAGGCCGGCAACGCCTTGGCATCCCGTGCCCACATGAAGGCCGCTTTCGCGTACGGCCGGGCAATGGTCGCCGCTTCAGCCATTCGCGATCTCCAGCTCGAGTTTGTCGAGCAGCGCGGAATGGGTCTTCGGATCTATCTCACGCTCCAGGAGGTGCGACGCGCCCAGAACCGCGAGTGACGCCACCTGCTTGCGCAGGCCTTCGCGCGCCTTGGTGGTGTCGACCGCGATCTCCTCGTGCGCTTGGGTCAGGATGCGCCGACGCTCGGCCAGCGCGGAGTTCTTCGCTTCCTCGATGATCTCGGCGGAACGCTTGCCGGCCTGATCGACGATTTGCACGGCCTTGTCGCGCGCCTCGCGGATGATCTCCTGTGCCTTGATCTTCGCCTCTTCGAGATCTTTCTGCGCGCGGCTGCCGGCGGCCAGTCCGTCCGCGATCTTCTTGCGCCGCTCCTCGATCGCCGCCATGAGCGGCGGCCAGAGATAGCGCATGACGATCAGGACCACCGCGAAGAACGCGATGCCCTGGATGATTAGCGTGACTGCGATGTCCATGGCCTAAAGCTCCTGAAGCGACCCGTTACTTGCCGGTGAACGAGCCGGTGAACGGATTCGAGAAGATCAGCAACAAGGCGATGGCGACGCCGATGATGGGAACGGCGTCGAGCAAGCCAGCGACGATGAACATCTTCGTCTGGAGCATCGGCGTCAACTCCGGCTGGCGGGCCGAGCCTTCCAGGAACTTGCCGCCCAGCAGCGCAAAGCCGATGGCCGTGCCGAGCGCGCCGAGACCGATCAACAGGCCGACCGCGATTAAGGTGAAGCTCATGACTTGAGCCAGCTCTTGTGCATTTCCCATCTATATCTCCAAGGTCTTTAGGTCTAAGGTGAATTCAACTAGTGCTTTTCGGCAGCCTGACTCAAATAAACGATCGTCAACATCCCAAAAATGAAGGCCTGCAGCGTGATGATCAAAATGTGGAATAGGGTCCAGACCACGTCGGCCACGAACTGTACTGCGCTCCACACGTAGGTCGACGCATGCGCGAAACTGGACTCGAGCGTCAGGCCCGCGATCAGCACGAAGATGAGCTCGCCGGCATACATGTTGCCGAACAATCGCAGACTCAAGGACAGCGGGCGCACCAGCTCCTCGATCACGCGCAGCAGCAGATTGGGCGCCGCCGTCAGTATCTTGCCGATCACCCCGTGCGCGTGGAACGGCGCGGTGAGCCATTCGCCGAAGAAGCCGACCACGCCTTTCTCCGCGATGCCGACGTACCAAATGAGCAGGAACACGGTGATCGACATGCCGAGCGTCGTGTTGATGTCGGCGGTCGGCACCACACGCAGGTGATCGACACCCACTTCGTGGGCGGCCCAGGGCAAGAGGTCGACGGGGATCAGATCCATGAAATTCATGAGAAAAACCAGCGCGAAAATCGTGATCGCGAGCGGTGCGATCAATTTGCTCTTGCCGTGAAAGGTTTCCTTGACCGTGCCGTCGACCATCTCGACGAGAATTTCGAAAGCCGCCTGCAGCTTGCCGGGCACGCCGCTCGTGGCGCGCCGCGCGGCCATGCCGAACAGCACGATGAACAAGAGCGCGAGCCCGAGCGTGATGGCGACGCTGTCCAAGTGAAACGCCCAAAAGGCATGTGCGTGGTCGACGATGTGCCCGTCATCCACGGTCAGATGCGTGAGGTGATGCTGGATGTATTCCGTCAGCCCTCCGGAGCCGCCCTCAGACGCTGCCATTCGATTTTCCTCGTTTCCCCACTAAACCGAGCCAATATCCGAACTGCCCGAAAACCAATCCCGTCAACAGCGGCAGCGGCGGCAGCTGCAAGCGCGCAAACGCCGCCCAAATCGCGAGCACATACCAAAACCACTTCAAGGACTCGGCCGCGAACAAAGCGCGGCGTAGCACCGTTGCCGGAGCGATGCCCGGCGCGAACATGCGCCAGCCGAAGATCCCACTGCCGATTGCCACGATCAGGCCGCCAGTCAATCCCGACCATGCCGCCCGAGCGCCTCCAGCGAACCAGAAGGTGAGCGCCACCAATATTGCGCAGCCCACCTGCAGGAGCGTGACTCGAATGACGAGCCGCTTTCCCGCACCCAAGACGTCAATCATTCAAAGAAGGCCGGCGCGAAACCCAATCGGCGCAGTACCGGGCCGCAGTTGCAAACGCAGTGACGTCGATCCACCGATTCATCGGCAAACGGCCGCTGCGTAAAAGCCGCCGCATTATAGTGAGGCTTGCCCCGAGTCACAAGGCAATGATCGTCCTTAGATTTTTGACAGATTGCTTTTTGACACATTGCGCCGGCCCGATTCAACGAATATGGGCCAAGATACCTTCCAATTCATCGAGACTGTTGTAGGTCACGACCAGCTTGCCCTTTCCCGAGGAAGCGTGCTGAAACAGCACTTTGGCGCCCAGTTTGTCAGCCAGTTCCCGCTCGAGGCGCTGGATGTCCGGATCGGAGGCCTTGGGCGCCTTCGCGGTGGGCGCCTGAGACGACAGACGGCGGACCCACGCTTCCGTGTCGCGCACCGACAGGCCCTTGGCCGCAACCATATTGGCAACCTCGATTTGCTGGGCGCGAGTGGTCAGACCAAGCAATGCCCGCGCATGGCCCATCTCGATGCTGCGCTGCTCCAGCAGGAGCTTCACTTCGTCCGCGAGTTCCATCAGGCGCAAGAGGTTGCTGACGGCGACCCGGGACCGGCCGACGGCATCGGCCGCCGCCTGGTGGGTCAGCCCGAACTCTTCGATCAAGCGGAACAAGGCGCGCGCTTCTTCGAGGGGATTCAAGTTTTCGCGCTGGATGTTCTCGATCAGCGCCATGGCCACGGCGGCCTCGTCCGGGACGTCGCGAATGACGGCCGGGATCTCGGTCATGCCGGCAAGCTGCGCAGCGCGCCAGCGCCGCTCTCCGGCGATGATTTCGTAACGCGGCGACTCGCCGGGATGGGCATGGGGCAGCGGCCGGACGAGGATGGGTTGTATCAAGCCTTGCGCCTTGATCGAATCAGCGAGTTCATTCAGCGATTCCGGGCGCATGTCGACTCTCGGCTGGTACTTGCCGCGCGACAAGAGGTCCACGGGTAGATTCGCCAGACGCTCGCCCACCAACGCCGGTGCGCTGCGCTCGGGATCGGCAGCACGCGCTCGATGCGCGGCCAACAACGGGCTCAGTTCGGCAAGACCGCGACCCAAAGACGATTTTCTGCCGGATGACATGGTTCAAGTTCCCGTTGGCGAGGGGTTCGACGGCTGGGGCACGGACGAGCGCTCGTCGCGACGGATCATTTCACCCGCGAGCGCCAGATACGCAAGGGCACCGCGCGATTCCCTGTCGTGGAACAGCGCCGGCTTGCCGAAGCTCGGGGCCTCGGCGAGCCGGATGTTGCGCGGAATCATCGTGCGAAACACCTTGTCGCCGAAATGCTGGATGAGCTCCGCGGACACCTCGTTCGCCAGGTTGTTCCGCGGATCGAACATGGTACGCAGCAATCCCTCGATCTCCAATTCGGTGTTGAGCGAGCCTCGAACCTGTTCGATCGTCTGGGTGAGCGCGCTCAGTCCCTCGAGCGCGTAATACTCGCATTGCATCGGCACCATCACCGAGTCCGCCGCCACCAGCGCATTCAGGGTCAGCATGTTGAGCGACGGCGGGCAATCGATCAAGATCACGTCGAAGTGCTCGCGTATGGGCTTGATCGCCGTGCGCAGCTTGAATTCGCGGCCGACTGCCATCGTCAGGAGGCGGACCTCGGCCACCGTCAGGTCCTGATTGGACGGCATCAGCATGAAGCCGCCATGCTCCACCGGCACGAGAGCCTCGCGCGCCGAGCATTCGCCGAGCAACACGTCGCAGGTGGTGCGCGACGCCGCGTTCTTGTCGACGCCGCATCCCATGGTCGCGTTGCCCTGCGGGTCCAGATCGATCAGCAACGTGCGCCGCTTGGTCGCCGTCAGCGAGGCGGCAAGATTGACGGCGGTCGTGGTCTTGCCGACTCCACCCTTTTGATTTGCTACGGCAATGACGCGATTCATGATTTGCTCGATGTGGGACGGGCCGCGGCGGGACGGCCACCGCCCAGCTTGGCCGGTGAGAGTTCCACAACATGCCGCTGATCGTCCAGCCCGGGAAGTTTGAGGCGATGCACGGCGACGACCCGGAACGATTTCGGGACTGCCGACAGTTCCTCATCGGGGCGTTTGCCCTTCATCGCCAACAGCCGTCCGTCCGGCGCGCACAGGTGGCCCGCGTAGGCCACGAAGTCGGCCAACGACGCCAAGGCGCGCGCCATGACGGTATCGAACAGTTCGAAGGGCCGATGAGCTTCCGCCCTGGCATGGATCACCTCCACGTTGGCACAGCCGAGACGGTCCGCCGTCTGCATCACGAACCGGACCTTCTTTGCCGTGGCTTCGATCAGGGAAAAACTCCGCCCCGGGTTCGCAATGGCCAGCGGCAAACCGGGGAAGCCAGCCCCGGTGCCGACATCGACCAGGCGGTTGCCGCGCAGATAGGGCTGCAGGCTCAAGCTGTCGAGTATGTGCTTGCGCAACATGCCCGGGCGGTCACGGATCGCCGTCAGATTGAAGTGCGCATTGGCCTCCTCCAACGCGTCGACCAGCTGCACCAGCGTCTCGGCCTGCCGCGGGTCGAGCACGAGCCCCAAATCGCTCGCTCCCGCGAGCAACAACGCAAGGTCGGCGGCCCGCGTCACGGCGTTGCCGCAATGCCAGAATCTTTACGGTTCGGACGATGCGTCATGCACGGTCTCGGAAGGCGGTGAATCGGTCAGCGTCATCGACACCGTGGCGGGATCGTCGGACAGCAGCCCCAACCGCGCGCTGAATGCGACACGTCCATCCCGACCCTCGCAGGCGTCGCCACTGCCCACCGCGGACGGCGTGGTCTTCAGCCACAGAGCGCATGCGGCCGCAAAGACCCGCGGCGCGGCGGCGGCGGGCAGTTCCACCGCGGCCTCGATACGATTCAAGCGGTCGTGGTCGAAGCACAGCAGGTATTGTGCCGGCTGCCGACCCAGGAAACGAGGCGGTGCGCCGGCGGTGGCGAAGCAATCTTTGTCCGCCGCCTCGGCACGCGAGGTCTCGTCGTGGAACTGAAGCACCTCGTGCAGCGGCACGGGACTCGCCTTCAACAACGATCCGAACGGGACGAGCACCAACCCATGCCAATCGTACGAGGCATCGGTGGCAGCGGCGGCGGCATCCGCAACCGGCTGATCCCGCCCCGGCCCACGCGCGGGAGATCGTGGCGACGTGCACGCCGCCAACGCCAACAGCACGCCCACACCAGCCGGCAGCGCGAGGCGGCGCGCGCCGGCTCTCACGAGCGACGCCGCGACAGCCATGCATGCAAACCGGCGGCGTTGAGCGCCACGTCCCCATCGAGTCCGGCGTGCCGCTCTGCCGCGGTGCCGGCAAAGCCGTGCCGGTCGAGTCGCGTGGACAGATGCTCGAACAGCATCGGAATCATCCTCTGCACACGATCCGACTCACCGGCGACGCCTGAGGCGATGCGCACGAACGCATCGAGGTCCGCATGCAGGTCGAGACTCAATCGAGCGATCGGTTCCACACGGCTGTAATGCGTCAAATACGCGATAGTCGCGCCGGATGCGACGATCCGCTCGATCGACGCGTGCAGCTGTGCCGGATCGAACTGGCTGGGGCTCGTGGTCGGAAAAATGAAAGGACCAGCGGCCGTGTCGAATTCGCGATAACTCACGCCGAACGTATCGCCGGTGAAGATCTCTGACGTATCGCGATCCAATATGCACAGGTGATGCAAGGCGTGACCCGGCGTGTGCATGAACTCCAGCGTGCGTCGGCCCAAAGTCACGCGGCGCCCATCTTCCACGGCGTCCACACGCCCCGCCGGGATGCCGCGGATCTCGCCATATTCCCTCGAAAAGCGTTCATCCCCATACACGCCGCGTGTCGCCGCCACCAGCTGCGACGGATCGATGATGTGCGGCGCACCCCGCGGATGCACGAGGACTCGAGCTCGCGGCAGAGCCGCCGCCAACCTTCCTGCGCCACCCGCGTGATCAAGATGCACGTGCGTCAGAATGATGTAGTCGACGGCGTCGACACCGAGGTCGAGGTCGGACAGCGCGGCCAACAGGTTCGGCACCGAGAAGTGCGTGCCCGTATCGACGAACGCGGCATGACCGTCGGCAACGATGAGATGGCTCGCATCCAGGCGCGCTCGGACGTACTCGGTGTCGATGGCGATGACGCCGGCACCCACCCGCTCATGCAGTACCTTGCTCATTCAGGCGGGCGCCAACCGATGCTCGAGCTCTTCGAGTTCGGCCGCAGCATCGGCATCGGCATGCTGCAGTTGTTCGACGGCTCGCCGCAAAGCCATGACGGCCGTGTCCTTGATTCGTGCGCAGGTCGACGTGTAGTGAGCACGCCAATCGGCCATCAGTTCGGGTTCGAGGCCGGGGTAATCGCGATCGTTCAGCATGGAATCGAGGATCATGGCGCACACCGCCAGCTGTTGAATGCGCGGCAGCGACAGCGTGGGTGTCGAGAGGCCTTCAGCGAAGCAGCGGCGCAAATAGGCCGGCGGATCCGCGCTTGCGATCTCATCGAGCTGATCGCGGACATCATAGGATTTCAAAAGATGGTCGAAGCCTGCCATGGGCGCCATTATCCGCGTCGTGTGAGAACATAGGAATAATGAGCCAGAATTATTTGTGCATTGGCACGATCGCAATCCTCTTGTTGAATACGGTGGGTTTCGCGGCATCGCATCTAGAGCGCGGCAGCTTGATTTACGACAACGTGCCTGGCGCAGACGCCGCGTCGGCCGACTCGCCACTGGACGGATATCTCCGCGGGCGGCAGGCAGCACCGTTGAATTGGTCCCCCAAAGGACAGCTGTTGGTCATGACGCGCTTTGGCGAGGTCGACCAACTGCATGTGGTCGACAAACCTGACGGCGAGCGCCGGCAGATCACTTTTTTGCGCGAACCCGTCATCGACGGCGCGTTCACGCCGGATCCCGCTCGTAATGCCTTTCTGTATTCGAGTGATGTGGGCGGCAACGAGAATGCCCAGCTCTATTACCAGCACGTTGGCGACGCACACCCCAAGCTGCTCACGGACGGCAAATCCAGGAATGGCGGAGCGTTATGGTCCAACAATGGCCGGCAAGTGGCTTTCTTCTCCACCGCGCGCGACGGCGCGACCTACGACATCGACATCATCGAACCCGAGACGGGGGCTTTGCCGCGCCTTGCCGTCAGCGGCGATGGTGCGGCCTGGTATCCCGTCGACTGGTCACCCGATGATCGCAAGCTGCTGGTCTTGAAACGGGTGTCCAGCGCCGAAGCGTATCTTTACGTCGTCGACCTGAGTTCCGGCCAGAAGCGCGAAGTCGATCCATCGCCCGGCAAGGTCGGCATCGCCAGCGCGAAATTCTCGCGGGACGGTCAGGGTGTCTACTTGATCTCGGATCGAGACGCGGAATTCGCCAGGCTGCGCTACGTCAGTCTGTTCACGGCCGAGAAGAGCCTGATCTCGGGGTCGATCCCTGGCGACGTCGAGGATTTGGCGATTTCGCGGGACGGTCATTACCTCGCCTATGTCAGCAACGAAGAGGGCATGGGGAAACTCAACGTCGTGGATTTGAAGAGCCACCAAGATCTCACGCCGCCGAGGCTGCCGTTTCCAGGAATCATCGATCATTTGAGCTTCGATGCCGAGGGCAATCGGCTTGCCTTTGGCTACTCGACGGCCACTCTGCCCCACGATGCCTACGTGCTCGATTTGGCCACCAACCATGTGGAGGCGTGGACGCACAGCGAGGTTGGGGCGGTGGACACCAGCCATTTCGTGGTCCCGCATCTCGTCGAATTGCCGACATTCGACCGACAGGACAATCACCCCCGCGAAATACCAGCGTATGTATACGAGCCGGTCACGCCGGGACCCCACGCCGTGCTCATTTTGCTGCACGGAGGACCCGAATCGCAGTTCCGCCCGGGCTTTGATCCGTGGATTCAATATGTGGTCGATGAACTCGGATTTGCCGTCGTCGCCCCCAATCTGCGCGGTTCATCCGGCTACGGCAAGACCTACCTCGCGCTCGATAACGGTCCGCTGCGCGACGATGTCGTCAAGGACTTGGGCGCCGTCATCGTATGGGTTGGGCTGCAGGGTCGTTTCGACGCCAAGCATGTGGTCGTGGCCGGCGCGGGATATGGCGGCTATCTGACTCTCGCCGCGCTCGTCAATTACAGCGACCGTCTGGCCGGCGGGGTGGACGTGGCCGGTATGGGCGACTTCATCAGCTTTTTAACCAACACCGCACCGTACCGCCAGAATCAGCGCCGCGCCGAGTACGGTGACGAGCGCGATCCGGATACGCGTGCCTTTTTGCGCCGGATATCGCCGCTCACCAATGCCGACCGCATCGCGCGTCCGCTGCTCGTGGTGCAAGGCAAGAACGATGCGCGCGTTCCCTCGAGTGAATCGGATCAGATGGTCAACCGTTTGCGCAGCCGCGGCGTCGACGTCGGGTATGTGCAAGCCAAGGACGAAGGCCACGAATTCAAGAAAGCGCAAAATCGCGAGGCGTACTATCGAGCGTTCGCCGATTTCTTAGTGCAGGCGCTGCGCGCCGAACCCGCGGGGTCGCAGCGACCGCATCCTTGAATGTCCGAACGCTGGCGGTGCGCGACGCTGCGTGAACCGTCGAACCGCACCAGGTTTACTTGCTGGTGGTCTTCGCGGTCGCCAGCGGCGACGGTTGGCTCGCGAAATAGGCGGCCGCGACCCGGATGTCGTCGTCGGTCTTGAGCAATTGCGCCATGCCGTCCATGACGACGTTCTTGCGCCGCCCGTTATGGTAAGTGGTGAGCGCCTGTTCAAGGTAATCGACGTGTTGACCGGCCAATACGGGCGGCTTGGGGTTGAGCGGCGCATCGACGCCGAGGCCATTATCGCCGTGACAGGCGGTGCATGCGGCCACCTGTGCGGGCGCGGTGCCCACGATCTTGGTGCTGGGCTTCACGGGATCGCCCCCCTGAAGGTACGCGGCTATGTCAGCCATGTCTTGATCGGACAGCGAAGACGCCTGCGCATGCATGGTGGCATGCGGACGCTCGCCCGATTTATATTCCTGCAACGCGGACACAATGTACGCGGCATGCTGATGGCGCAACCGCGGCACGCTGTAGTCGGGGTACGCGTTCTTGTAATCGTCGATCCCATGACAACCGACGCACGTGTAAAACTTCTTCTGACCGATCACCGGGTCCCCGACCACCGCCGCCGGGGTTCCCGCTGCCGGCGCATCGGCCACGGCACCGCGGACCACCCCTAGCGCCAACGCAGCCAACACCGGCAGGCCCGAAGCCAGTGCCAAACCATTCAATCGAGCGCGCATCTAAATTCTCCGGGCCCCGTGGGTCAAACGGGGCGATGTTAACGAGACGATGTTAAAGAGTGGACGGCGAAATTGCCAGCGAACGACTCATGCGGCATGCTCGCGTTTCTTCAGGTGCACGAGCAACAATGAGACCGCTGCCGGGGTCAGTCCCGGGATGCGTGCCGCTTGACCGAGCGTTGCCGGCCGGACATCGCACAGGCGCTGGCGCGCCTCGGTCGACAAGCCGCCGACGGCCGCATAATCGAGATCGGGCGGCAGTCGCAACGCTTCGCTCTGCACCTGGCGCTCGATTTCCTCGGCCTGCCGCTTCAAGTAGCCGGAGTACTTCGCCTGCACCTCGACCTGCTCCGGCACCTGGTCGCGGAGCCGTTCGTCGCCGCGCCAATCATCCGCCGCTTCCCCATCGCTCATTTCCGGCGCGCCGCCCACATCCCACGGCGCGACTCGGGCGAGGTCTCCATAGGCGAGTTCGGGCCGGCGTAACAGGTCGATGGCGTGGGTTTCGCGCAGCAGCGGCGACCCAAGCTTGGCAAGCAACGCGGCATCGGTCTGCGATGGGCGCACGACGGCAGCGGTCAATCTCGCGACCTCGTCGGTCACGGCAGCGCGTTTGCGCTGAAAAAATGCCCATCGCGCGTCGTCGACGAGGCCGAGCTCGCGCCCACGTTGCGTCAAACGCAGATCCGCGTTGTCTTCGCGCAGGGACAGGCGGTATTCGGCTCGGCTGGTGAACATCCGGTAGGGCTCGGCGGCCCCGCGCGTGATGAGATCATCGACCAGCACGCCGATATACGCTTCACTGCGCTGCGGGCACCACGCGTCGCGGTCGCAGGCCTTGAGTCCCGCGTTTGCTCCCGCCAGAATGCCCTGGGCGGCCGCTTCTTCGTAGCCCGTCGTGCCGTTGATCTGACCCGCGAAAAACAAGCCGGCAATGGATTTGGTTTCCAGGCTGTGCCGAAGATCCCGGGGGTCGAAAAAATCGTACTCGATCGCATAACCGGCGCGCGTCAGGTGCGCGTGTTCGAAACCCTTGATGGTGCGTACGAACTCCTGTTGCACGTCGAACGGCAGGCTGGTCGAGATGCCATTCGGATAAATCTCGTGGGTATCGAGACCCTCGGGTTCGATGAAGATCTGATGCGAAGAGCGATCCGCAAAACGCACCACCTTGTCCTCCACCGACGGGCAATAGCGGGGACCCACGCCCTCGATCAATCCGGAGAAAAGAGGAGAGCGGTCGGTGGCGGCGCGAATGATGTCGTGCGTGCGTGCATTCGTGGCGGTGATGTGACAAGGAACTTGCCGCGGATGCGCGGCGCGCGTTCCCAAATAGGAAAAAACCGGACGCGGGTCGTCGCTGCGCTGCACCGTGAGACCGGAAAAATCGATGCTGCGGCCGTCGATACGCGGCGGTGTGCCGGTCTTGAGACGACCGACACGCAATGCCATGTCGCGCAGCCGCGCCGCCAACCGGTTAGAGGGCGCATCACCCGCCCGCCCGCCGGGATGGCTCTCCAAACCCACGTGAATCTTGCCGCCGAGAAACGTGCCCACCGTCAGCACGACGGCGGCCGCGCCAAACCCGATGCCGCCCTGGGTGAAAACGCCCCGAACCTGCCCGCCGGTGATGGCCAGATCGGCCGCCTCGGCTTGAAAAATCCGCAAGTGCGGCTGCGTCTCGAGCAGGCGGCGGATGGCGCGCCTGTACAGTTGACGATCGGCCTGCACCCGCGTGGCGCGCACCGCGGCACCTTTGCTGGCATTCAAGGTGCGGAATTGAATGCCAGCCTGGTCGGCCGCCACGGCCATGGCGCCGCCCAGCGCATCGATTTCCTTGACCAGGTGACCCTTGCCGATGCCGCCGATCGCCGGATTGCAGCTCATCTGCCCCAGCGTCTCGATGTTGTGGGTGAGCAGCAGAGTCTCGCAGCCCATGCGGGCGGACGCGAGCGCGGCCTCGGTGCCGGCGTGGCCGCCCCCGATCACGATGACATCGTATGACTCGCTGAAACGCATGGCGCCGAAGTTTACTCCACGGTTACCGGAATGCCGGCGAATTTGCCGCGCCACTGCTTCGGTCCGGTCTCATGGACCGATTCGCCACGGGCGGTGACCGCCACGGTCACAGGCATGTCACGGACCTCGAATTCGTAGACGGCCTCCATGCCGAGTTCGGGAAACGCGACGACGCGGCTGCTGCGAATGGCGTTCGACACCAAAAAAGCCGCGCCGCCCACCGCAATCAAATAGGCGGAGCGATACCGGGCGATGGACGCGACGGTCTCGGGTCCGCGCTCGGCCTTGCCGATCATGGCCAAGAGTCCGGACTTGCCGAGCATGGTGTCGGTGAAGCGATCCATGCGGTTCGCCGTGGTGGGACCGGCAGGCCCCACCACCTCCGCGCCGACGGGGTCGACCGGGCCCACGTAGTAGATGACCCGTCCCGTGAAATCGAGTCCCTCGGGGAGCGGTTGACCGGCGTCCAGCAAAGCACATATACGTTTGTGCGCGGCATCGCGTCCGGTCAACAGTTTTCCGGACAACAGCAGTCGTTCGCCCGGTTGCCAACTCTCGATGTCGGCGCGCGTCAGACCCGACAGCGAAACGCGCCGCGCCCCCGCATCGGCGACCCACGTGACCTTGGGCCACAGCGCCAGATCCGGCGGCTCGAGCAGCGCGGGCCCCGTCCCGTCCAGCGTGAAATGGACATGGCGGGTCGCTGCGCAATTGGGTATCACGGCCACCGGCAACGATGCGGCGTGGGTCGGGTAATCGAGCACCTTGACGTCGAGCACGGTCGTCAACCCGCCGAGTCCTTGGGCGCCGATGCCAAGCGCGTTGACGCGCTGATAGATCTCGAGGCGCAACTCCTCGAGCCGCGACTGGGGGCCGCGCTCGATCAGTGCGCCGATGTCGATGGGTTCCATCAGCGACTTCTTGGCGAGCAACATGGCCTTTTCGGCGCTGCCGCCGATACCCACACCGAGCATCCCCGGCGGACACCAGCCCGCGCCCATTTCCGGAACCATCTCCAACACCCAGTCGGCCACCGAATCGGACGGATTCAGCATCGCGAACATCGACTTGTTCTCCGATCCGCCCCCCTTCGCGGCCACCGTGATCTCGACGGTGTCGCCGCGCGAGATTTCCGTATGAATGACCGCGGGCGTGTTGTCGCGCGTGTTGCTGCGCTTGAAAGCCGGATCGGACACGATGGACGCGCGCAGCTTGTTGTCGGGATTCAGATAGGCGCGGCGCACGCCCTCGTTGACCATGGCCTCGAGATCGCGCGTCGCGTCCCAGGTGACGTCCATGCCGACTTTGACGAACACCACCACGATGCCGGTGTCCTGGCAGATGGGCCGGTGGCCTTCGGCACACATGCGTGAGTTGGTCAGGATTTGCGCAATGGCGTCGCGTGCCGACGGGCTCTTTTCGATGGCGTAAGCGCGCCCCATGGCCTGGATGAAATCGGGCGAGTGATAGTAGGAAATATATTGCAAGGCGTCGGCGACGCTCGCGATGACATCATCTTCACGGATCACGGTCATGGCACTCTCGCGGCTTTAGACGACTGGGCCGCAAATCTACCAAGTCGCGGGCTCGAGTGGGTAGCGAATCGCTACACTGGTCACGTGACATCTCGCATGCGGCTCGTATCGGCACTCATCGTCGGCGTCTTCTGTGCGTGCGGCCGCGCCCCGGCGGCCGCGGCCTTGAGTTTGCATGAGTGCTGGCTCGAGCACCCGCTGCGGTTGGCTTCGATCGCGGCCCGCTGCGGCAGGCTCACCTTGCCTGAGAACCCGGCGGATACGACCGGCGCCACGCTCGACCTCAGCGTTGCGGTTGTGCCGGCCGTGAACCGCCGCGCCAATCGCGCACCGCTCTTCTTACTGGCCGGCGGACCCGGTCAGGCGGCCACCGACCTGTACACGAGTCAGGCGGCCGCGTTCGCCCGGATCAATCGCAATCACGACATCGTACTCGTCGATCAGCGCGGCACGGGCCGTTCGGGAGCGCTGCAGTGTGAGTATCCCGATGACTGGCAGAGCGCGGCGGCGGCGGCGGCGCAATTGCGCGAGGTGACGCGCAAGTGCCTTGCGCGGTTCGGCGATCGTGTGCGGTACTACACCACCAGCGTCGCCGTGCGCGATCTCGACGCGGTGCGCAGCGCGCTCGGATATGGCCGCATCGATCTCTACGGCTCATCGTATGGGACGCGCGTCGCCGAACTCTATATGCGCCGCCATCCGGGAGAAACTCACGCCGTCATCCTCGATGGCGTGACCTATCCTGAGCAGGCCATTGGACGCGATACACCCGCGGACGGCGAGCATGCGTTGAACCTCATTTTGGACCGGTGCGAAAGTGCGGCGGAGTGTGCCGCGGCCTTTCCGACACTGCGCGAGGAGCTCGGCGCATTGCGGCAGCGGTTCGGTTTGGAACGCCGGTCGATCGAGATCGAAGACCCCGCCGACGGTCTGCCGCTCGCGATCGAATTCAACCGCGGCATGTTGAACGCCGCCCTGCGCTTTCTCTCATACAACTCGGTCGAAGCATCGCTGCTGCCCGCGCTGGTGCATCAGGGCGCGAACGGCAACCTGGGGCCTCTCGCGTCCCAGACCATCATGCTGGCGCGACAGATCGACGCGCAACTCGCGAGCGGTATGCAGAACAGCGTCATCTGCAGCGAGGATGAGCCGCACTTCGCCCTGTCGAGCGGCGACCGCGCACGCATGGCGGCGACGTACCAGGGTGCCGATCAGCTCGACGCGCTGGCCGCAATTTGCAGTGTATGGCCGCGCGGACCGGTCGATGCCGATCTGCACGATGCGCTGCACAGCGACATTCCCACACTGCTGTTGTCGGGTTCCGCCGATCCGGTGACGCCGCCCGCGGATGCCGAGCGGGCGGCGGCGGGCCTCGTGCACCATCGGCATTTGATCCTGGCCGGAGAGGGTCACGGTCAACTGGCTACCGGTTGCATGCCGACACTCATGGCGGAATTCCTGGACGGCGCGGAGCCGCGGTCGCTCGATGCCCGCTGCCTCGATAGACACCTGCCCGCAGCCTTCTTCGTCGGCCTGACGGGGCCGGCGCCTTGATCGAAGCGGACGCACTGTGCAAGCGATTTGGGTCCATCGAGGCCGTGACCCAGGTTTCGTTCACTGCCCGCGACGGCGAAATCACGGGATTGCTGGGCCCCAACGGCGCCGGCAAATCCACCTGCCTGCGGATGATGTATGGCGTGCTCGCGGCCGACACCGGCAGCGCTCGCATCGACGGCATCGACATACGCGGCGAGACTTCGGCGGCGCGCGCCCATCTCGGCGTGTTGCCGCATGCGGCAGGCCTCTACAACCATCTGACCGCCCGCGAGAACATCGCGTATTTCGGCGCGCTGCAGGGTCTGACGCGCGACCAGACGCGTGAGCGGACGACCGCGCTCGCGCAGAGCCTCGGGTTGGAAGGTTTCATCGACCGCCGTGTGAAGGGTTTCTCGCAAGGCCAACGCATCAAGGTCGCGCTGGCCCGAGCCTTGGTTCATGACCCGGAAAATCTGATTCTCGACGAACCCACCAACGGTCTCGATGTGATGGCCATTCGCAATTTGCGGGACCTGCTGCGGGACTTGCGGACGCAGGGTCGGTGCATCTTGTTCTCGTCGCACGTCATGCAGGAAGTGGCGGCCCTTTGCGATCGCGTCGTCATCATCGGCCGTGGCCGGGTGTTGGCGGACGACACGCCGCAGGCCATCCGTGAGCGCAGCGGCGCCGAGACTCTGGAAGAGGCCTTTCTCGCGGTGCTCGGCGAGCCCGAGGGGTTGCGCTGATGCGCACCTTGGTGATCGTGTTCGTCAAGGAGTTCTTGGAGAACCTGCGCGATCGGCGCACGCTGTTCTCGGCACTGTTGTTCGGGCCGTTGTTCGGACCCGTGCTATTCGGCGCCGTCGTCTCCAGAATGCTGAACCAAAGCGTCATCGAAGCGGACGAACCGTTGCGTCTCACCGTGTCGGGCGCCGATCATGCTCCCGGACTGATACGGTATCTCGAATCCCAGGGTGCGAAGCTCGATTTCACGACGTTGTCGGAAAGCGCGGCGCGCAGCGCCGTCCGCAGCGGCCAGACCCCCGTGGTGGTGATAGTGCCGCTCGAATTCGCGCCCCGTTTCCGGGCGGCGTTGCCGGCTCCCGTGCTGTTGGTCGCCGACAGCGCGGATTCGCAGACGCGCAAGGTGGCAGGCCGGGCGCGACAACTATTGAGCGGCTACGGCAGCGCAATTGCGCAACGGCGGCTCGAGATTCGCGGTGTCAGCCCGCTGCTCGTGGTGCCGGTCGCCATCAACGACATCGATGTCGCGACGCCCGCGGGAAGAGCGGGCGCCGTACTGGGGTTCATGACGTACTTCGTCCTGTTCGCCGTCCTCATGGGCGGTTTGTACCTCGCCATCGATTCGACCGCGGGCGAACGGGAACGCGGTTCTCTCGAGGCCCTCTTGAGTCTGCCGGTGGCACGGGGCAGCTTGGTGGGCGGCAAAATACTCGCGACGTGCGCCTACATGAGTGCGTCGCTCGCCATCAGTCTGATGGCATTCGTCGTCGTATTCCGGTTCGTTCCGCTCGAACGTTTGGGTATGAGCGCGAACCTGGGAGTGGCAACCGCGATCGAGTTCTTCGCCATCTGCATGCCTTTCGTGCCGTTGGGCGCGGCGCTCATGACCCTCGTGGCGTCGTTCACCCGTAGTTACCGCGAGGCGCAAACCTATCTGACGACGGTCCTGCTGGTGCCGACGCTGCCGATCGCCTTTGCCAGCATCTACTCCCTGAAGACACAGAGTTCCATGATGTGGATTCCATCGCTGAGCCAGCATCTGCTCATGACCAGCGTCCTCAAGGACGAACCCATAGCGATGTGGGATGTGGTCAGCTCGGCCGGTTCCTCGCTGGGCATCGCGATCGTGCTCGGCCTCTTGACCGCACGGCACTGGCGTCGCGAGACAATGCTGGGATGAGGCTCGGTTAAGAGACCATTCCGACGCATTTCGACGAAATTAGAGTGTTTCCCCCTCTAGCGATCCGCCAGGTAAACGGGTATATAGTAAAAGACCGTGAAGGATTTAGTGTTGGGGGGCTGGCATGTCGAATCTAGCGCAAAAGCGCATTAACTTAGTCGGGTTTTTCGCGCTCATGGCATTGTCTGCCGTAACCATGGTGTGGTTTTTTTGGCACCATCCGGTCACGACGGCCATCGTCACGATCGTCGTGCTCGCCGCCTTTGCCATCTCCGCGCGGTTGGCGCAACTGGTGGATTCCGACGGCCTGTCTCACCTGAAGCGCGGTAAACGCGCGGGTTTTCGCTAGCCTGCCGTTAGGCTACGTATCGTTATTTTCCGATACAAAAGCTGCCGAATATCTCGCCGAGTAGATCGTCACTGGTAAATTCTCCGGTGATCTCCCCGAGCGCGCGCTGCGCGAGCCTCAAGTGCTCGGCGAACAATTCGGACGCTCTCGTGTCCGCCAAAATCCCGGCCGCGAGTGTGACCTGTTGCTTCGCGCGCTCTAGCGCATCGAGGTGACGCCGCCGCGCCGACAACGCTCCGCCCCCGACATCGAGAAACCCGGCGCTGCGCTTCAAATGCTCCCGGACGAGATTGAGACCAGCGCCGGTCTGCGCGCTCACGTGAATGCGCGTCACCCCGCCGCTCTCCTCGATGCGCGGCTCTGCGCCGGTGAGATCGATCTTATTGAGCACCAACGTCACCGGGATATTCGGCAGACTGGGAAGCTCCGACGTCGCGGAAGGTCCCGGCAAGCTCGCGTCCACGACGAGCAGCAGCCGGTCGGCTGTTTGCATCTCGAGCCTGGCGCGCCGGATGCCTTCTTCCTCCGCGACGTCGACGGCGACCCGCAGCCCGGCGGTGTCCACTAAATTGATGGGCACACCATCCAGCTCGACGTGCTGCCTCAGGAGATCCCGCGTGGTCCCCGGCAGACTCGTGACGATGGCCACCTCATTTCCCACTAGGCGATTGAGTAGGCTGGACTTGCCAGCGTTGGGTCGACCGGCGATCACCACCGTCAGGCCCTCGCGCAGCACGGCGCCTTGCCGGGCCGCGGTCTGGATGGAATCGAACTCCTCGAAGACCCGCGTCAAGCGCGCGGTCAGCGCGGGCTCGTTGAGCAAACCGACTTCCTCGTCCGGAAAATCGATTGCCGCCTCGACCTGGACACGCAGTTCGGTAAGGTGCCGCTGCAGGGAATGAATTCGGGCGGAAAACTCGCCCTGCATCGAACGCACGGCAGCGCGTGCCGCGGCGGAGGTACCCGCGTCGATCAAGTCGGCCACGGCCTCGGCTTGGGCTACATCCATTTTGCCGTTCAGGAACGCGCGTTCGCTGAATTCGCCGGGCCGCGCCATTCGGCAGCCCAACGCGAGCAGCCGCTCGATGATCATGTCCATGACCATGGCGCCCCCATGGCCCTGCAACTCCAGCACATGCTCACCCGTGAACGAAGCCGGCGCCGGAAAGTACACGACGAGGCCGCGGTCCAAGGCCACGCCGTCCGAGTCTCGAAACAGCATCAGGCGTGCGACCCTGGGCGCGGGCAACGTGCCGAGCAGCGCCATGGCGATACCCGGCACGCCGGCGCCCGACAACCGGATGACGCCCACCGCGCCACGTCCCGCGGGAGTCGCCATCGCGACGATGGTATCGAACACAGGACAGGGTGGGCGCTGCGTCGTCACGTTGGGTGCACCGATGCTGCGCGGGCACACGCGATCGTTACGATCGCTGTTTGCCCGCTTCGGCGCCGACGACCTGGTTCACGCGCCACTGCTGCACGATCGACAGCACGGTGTTGGTCAACCAATAGAGCACCAGTCCCGATGG